>Ga0181559_10000103_pt1 | contig 66598 bp, 47 predicted proteins | sample 011ome_21_FD_133752 | JGI IMG/M metagenome (GOLD analysis project Ga0181559, IMG submission 133752) | Coastal salt marsh microbial communities from the Groves Creek Marsh, Skidaway Island, Georgia - 011508AT metaG (megahit assembly) | ecosystem: Environmental > Aquatic > Marine > Intertidal... | reverse complement strand
ATCGAAGCGCCCATGAGGACGCAGATAGTTCCCAGTAATCTAGATAAGAGTTTGTAATTCAATGGTCGTTTAACTGTTGAGGACAGTTCCAGGCACGGTATCAGTCCATTAAGTATCTCGCCTTAATCATCATTTATCTAGACCAAGTTATCGAAGTGGAATCGCACACCAGTGAGCTAAGGTATTCTAAGTCATATGTACTTGACTAGCACCGAGAAATACCATCGAACAACTCTTTGCGGTAGTAATCTCCTCAATTCGATGCGTTTATCAAAACACTTTCTAGAGTTTACCTTCAAACCCTTTTCGCATGGATGCGAACGACTCTTTTGGCGATTAACATACAAATCCAATTGACTGAATAAACTCGACTTGGAATCCTTCGACATGCGATCTGTAAATAGTTGGTTAGTTCTCGCGTCATTCGCCGCTTGTTGCATTCTGGTCAGTAGTAAAAGTGGGTATTCGAAGGAGAAGATTATCCCTCTCCTAGATGCTACAGATAGCTTGCACCATCAAGATTTTGATTTGCGTGACCATGTTTCAGCTGCCATTTCTAGTCGCTGGCAACTAGAGGTAAGGACTCTTCATGGAGGGATGCAGGAAGGTGTTCAATTGTTGCAAGTTGATAACGGCAGGCTTCGTATCTCAATCGTATTGAACCGCGGATTGAGTATCCTTGGGGTTGAGGAAAGTTTGACTGGTGAGAGGGTGTTTGGTTGGGATTCTCCGGTCAAAGAAATTGTAAACCCGATGTTTATCGACTTGGAAAGTCGTGGCGGATTAGGCTGGCTTTATGGTTTCAATGAATGGCTGGTGCGATGTGGTCTTGAGTTCGCTGGGCATCCCGGTACCGATTTGCTCCGTTCCAACACTGGGGAAACAAAGGAGCTTGATCTGACGCTGCACGGTCGGATTGGGAATATTCCTGCGTCGAAGGTGCAGGTGCTAATCGATGAAGATAAGCCTAGTTATCTTCGAATACGAGGCGTGATAGAAGAACGTATGTTCTATGGACCGCAGTTACGGTTAACAAGTGATCTAATTCTTGTTGCGGGCAAACCAAGTATTCAACTCGAAGAGAGCATTCAAAATCTTTCGGCTTCTCCGCAAGAGTATCAGATTATCTACCACACAAATTTCGGAACACCCATTTTACAACGAGGCTCGAAGGTTGTACCCGCAGCGAAAAGTGTTACTCCGATGAATGATCACGCTGCGCGTTCGGTGGACCGATTTGATCTGTACGATGCTCCAACGATTGGTTTCACTGAAGAGGTTTACTTAGTTGAGCCTTGGGTTGATGAAGACGGCATGACCGGTGCGGTGTTGCATAATGAGGCAGGTAACTGCGGAGCCATGATGACATGGTCCGCCGAGACACTCCCCTACCTAACGATTTGGAAGAATACTGCAGGAATCGAGGATGGATATGTGACGGGGATTGAACCAGGTTCGGGCTACCCCTTTAATCGACGGATCGAAAGGCATTTTGGTCGAGTTCCAATATTGCAGGCCAAAGAGACTCGCATATTTCGATTGAATTACACATATTTAGATAGCTCTTCGTCAGTCAAAACAGCGATTTCCAGAATCAATAAAATTCAGATGGATCGACCACGCGAATTGCATCATTCGCCACCTGAACTACCGAAGTTCGAATAGTCGTGCGATCGGGTAGTTTTGGCACTTAGTTTGCTTGTTGATTGTGTGGTTAATGCTACAGGCGATTTTTTATTCCCCCCCAAATGTTGCCTGTCTTTAGCTTCTAGTGTGCGGAGTGCTGTGAAGAGGTCAGCGGCACTCCGCACCAATTTGTCGATAACTTTACAAGTTTAAGTATTGCCGGATTCCGCTTCGTTATCACCAAATGTGCATATTTGCCTAATCTAAGCGCATCACGCTGTAGCAGAATGATGCACGGTTTGCGAATGAGTGATGCCTTTTAAAAATATCAAGCATTATTTCTTACAGGCGAAAGTAGTTAATGTGCGGTCGATTTTCTATGCACACGAGTCTTACGAAATGGTGTCAGTTGTGTTTCTCTGATTGGATTCAAGATCCGACTTCATGTGAAGTTGGTCCCAGATACAACCTGTCGCCGGGACAGCATGCAAATGTTTGCGTAAGGGATACCACGGATTCCCACAGAATAATTCGAGCGATGAAATGGGGAATAACCGCTGAAGTGCATGAATCCTCATCAAGTAAGGTTTTGCATATCAACGCTAGATCAGAGTCAATTGAATCAAAGAAAGCTTTTGCAGAATGTTTCAGACGAAACAGGTGTCTGGTTCCTGTAAATGGATTCTTCGAATGGCAATCAGTCGGCCGAAAAAAACAGCCGTACTATTTTTCTTCCTCTGGTGAAGGTGTTTTTGCACTCGCAGCAATTTGGAAAGAGTCGAGCGCTGTTGAGCCAACGCAAACATCTGGAAATTCATTTTGTATCATCACTACAAAAGCCGATCATGTCGTTTCAACAATACATAATCGAATGCCAGTAATTGTTCATCCTAGGTTCTACGAACAGTGGCTTGACCCCAGCGAGCGAGATCCCTCTCGTGTTCAAGAATTAATCCAACTAAGCCGCGGATCGACGCTTCGCATCCGTCCAGTTTCGAGGATGGTTAATCAGGTGAGTCTCGATTCGGTGAATTGCATCATGGAAATATCTGATCCTCTTCGAATGAAAGAAACACAACCTCGTCTATTCTGAATGTATTTCCACCGTGGATCTTTTTAAGCTGGCTCAGATCAGTTGTCTTGAGTGCTTGGGAGATATGTAAAAGCGACTGGGTTTTATCGACAACGAACCGCTGGCAGTCAGTCTCGATCAATGGCACAGCAAACTCATCTTGATTAGCGATGGGTTTTCCGAATCAGACAGGTTTCCGCAATCGGTAGTGTTTATCTACGCGTTACGACTCGCTTGAACTGACCAATTGGTAAATATGATCTTGTACGCGGGTTGATTCTAGACCATTAAGCGACTTCAATTCCAATCGCTGTGTTTGTCTGAACGATACTGTTTTGGGACATGGAGTCCTTTCATGACACTTCAGGTGATGCACGGATGCGTCAGACATTACTGCCTCTGCTCATTTCGCTCTTCAGTTTCGTTACTGCTTGCACAGGGCAAACGACGATCACCGATCGATCAATGGATATTACGGTCGGGAACGGTCTGTTGGGCGTTTTTTTACCGGATTACCGAGTTGGATCCAACGAGACCTCCGAAACCGCGTTATTTGATGATGGAGATTTGTTGGGATATCAGGGTGATCTTCGGTTAATCCGAAGATTTTTGCACACTCGAACAAGTATCGAAGGTCGTGTTTTCTATGGAGTCGCTGAATCAAATGACACCAATCAAGTCGACTCTTTGGTTTTGTCTGAACTAGGCGGTAGCAACGAGCTGTCTTTTGGCCAAGGCAGGGCAGATCTCAAAACCTCAATCGATCATTATGGATACGATTTAGGTCTTCGAGATACTTGGTGTACAACTTTTGGTGGTTTGTCAGCTGGTTGCCTGCTCAGTTATATGATGTTTGACCAGAACTACGATGTTTTCCATCAAAGCACCGCAGCTCTGAGCGAAGAGTTATCTTCCGAATTTATCGGAGGGAAAGCTGTTTTTGGGTGGGACGGTTATTTGCGAGAATGTCCAACGCTACTCGATTTCGCTGTCGGCTTTTACCAGCTTAGAACCGATTACCTTGCATCGAGCGAACAAGTTTCAACTATCGAAATAGATTATGTTTACTCAAATCCAGTGAACTTAGAGGCAACATTCACCACATTTCAAAGCGTCAATGACGTTCGTTTGTCTTACACCATTTCGATGACCCACCTCGATAAAATCCCGTCTCTCTCGCGAGATAGTCTAAAGGGCACATCAATCAAATTCGACGATGGATTCTTACTTAAGATGATGGTAGAGATTCTGCTTTGAAAATCTCATCTAAAGTTGCATTCAAACCGGTGATCTATGACTGTATCGTAAACGCAAATGTTGAGTTGTTTTTTAGCGTTGATCTAAATAAGGTATGAAAGAGAAAACTTATTATCTGTCGTTTGTTTTTTCTTTTGTCTTGGGCACTAGTACATGCATTATGCATCAAGGTTTTTGCGAAAGTGCCAATGAAATACGGAGCCTGAATCTCAATCTACCCAAGATCTCATACCATTACTCAGCTGATAAATTTCCGGATCACGTGGAGAAGCACGTGTCGGATATAGATGGTGTATTAGGTGAGAATTACGTGACCAATGATGGCGCCACGCTCGGGCGAGTTTTGTTTTATGACAAGAGGTTGTCGGCGAACGGAACCATTTCTTGTGGTTCATGTCACGTACAAAAACATGCCTTTGCAGATCCACGGCCAAGAAGCTCAGGCTTCAACGGCATTTTTGGAAATCGCAATTCAATGGCGTTGATTAATTTGCGATTCAATCCAAGTTCGCGTTTTTTTTGGGATGAGCGAGCTGCAAATTTGGAGACTCAGGTTCTGATGCCTATTGAGGATCCAAATGAGATGGGGCATTCGGTAGATCAGATCGCTTTGAATTTTGGAAAAGATCCCACGTATCAGAGATTATTTGAGCTAGCGTTTGGTGATACTGTGGTTTCAAGAGATCGTATTGCGATGGCTCTCAGTCAGTTCTTGCGTTCGATGGTATCTTTCCAATCCCGATATGATGCTGGGTTGCAGTTGACGAGGGATGTGAATCAAGACTTCCCCAATTTCACGGATCAAGAAAACCTCGGCAAAGATCAATTTTTTGGCCGCGCTCGCTGCGCTGAATGTCATCTACCAAAAATTCACAAAGGGGATGTTTCAGCCGATCAGTACGCTTTTTTTCAGCTTCTCGAACCTACCGTGAATGGAGTTGACTCAGACGATCCTAGTTTTGACCAGGGTGTGGGATTGATATCCCATCGCCAGAAAGATGTCGGACGATTCAAAGCTTCGAGTCTACGAAATATTGAAGTCACATTTCCCTACATGCACGATGGTCGTTTTCAAACGATTGATCAGGTCATTGAGCATTACAACTGGAGTGTAAAGCCACATCCAAATCTGGATCCGCGATTACAAGATTTTTCTGCAAATGGGATGGCCCTACCAGAGGTAGAAAAGGTTGCATTAGCGGCATTTTTGCGTACGTTGACAGATCATCAATTTCTTACAGATCCAAAATTTTCAGATCCCTTCGATCACGACGGTCAATAAAAATACGGATGCTACGAAGATGAATCATCCCACATTTGACCGATTTGCCTCCCAGTACAACGACGCGTTGCAGACTGGTCTGTCAGTCAGTGGCGAAGCAAGTGATTTCTTTGCTGAATCAAGATTAAGGTATCTGTCGAATCGAATTCAAGAAAACCATTTCACAGTCCGCCGTGCGCTGGATTTCGGTTGCGGTATCGGATCCACGACAAGATGTTTTTTTTCCCATTTTGAACTCGATTATTTTGCAGGGGTTGATCCGTCATCCGAATCAATCAACATCGCGAAAAAGTCACGACAGAAAGTCGATGCCAGCAACGACTGTGAAGTTGAATATTTTTATTTAAAAGATTTTTTGCCTCGCGAGCAGTTTGATTTGGTGTACTGCAACGGTGTGTTCCACCACATCGGGCTGGATGACCGAGGCGAAGCGATGACCATCATTTACGAATCATTGAAGTCAGGTGGGGTCTTTGCGTTTTGGGAAAATAATCCGTATAGCCTACCCGCTCGATATGTCATGAGTCGTATTCCGTTTGATCAAGATGCCCTTATGGTATGGCCAAGCCATGCAAGGGCAATGATCAGAGGGGTTGGGTTCAAGCCGATTTTGACGGAATACAGGTTCATTTTCCCTCGATTCATTCGATGGATGAGATGGTCAGAAAATCTGGTTTGCAAGTTGCCAATTGGTGCGCAGTATCTTGTGCTGGCAGTGAAGTGAGTGACGTGCGAATCATAATGAAAGGCACGAGCGGCCTAGGGGTGATGCGTTCGGTCAAGTGAGCGATATCCAATCGCTTCCGCCAAGTGGTGTTCCTCGATATGACCGCAGGAATCAAGGTCAGCAATCGTCCTCGCTAGTCTGATGATTTTATCGTGAGCTCTTGCTGATAGTCCTAGCGTTTCAACACTATGCCGAAGAAGTTGTCGGCAAGGCGGATTTAGCTTGCAATAAAATCGAATTTCACGAGAGGACATTTGAGAGTTGTATCGAGTGTTATTCATTTTAAATCGCGAGTTTTGTACTTCGCGGGCTGAGTCTACCGCCTCACGCATTGTTTTACTGCTCAAGCCCTCCGGTAGCTGACTTTCTAGTTCATCGTAGGTTACAGCTGGTACCTCTATCTGAAGGTCAATTCGATCGAGAAGAGGACCCGATATGCGACTCATGTAATTCTGAGTTTGCGCGGGAGTGCAATGGCATGGTCGCCTTTGGTCGCCACGGAAACCACACGGACAAGGATTCGCGGCGGCAATGAGCATGAAGTCTGCAGGGAATTTGGTTGATCGTAGTGCGCGAGAGATCGTGACAGAGTGTTCCTCGAGTGGCTGACGCATCACCTCAAGAGTTTTACGATTGAATTCTGGGATTTCGTCGAGGAAAAGAACGCCGTGGTGTGCCTTGCTAATTTCACCCGGCGAGGGTGGATTACCGCCACCAACCAGTCCTGCGTTGCTAATGGTATGGTGTGGGCTTCTGAATGGTCTTCTGGCGAGCAGAGGTTGATCCTTTGGTAATTGACCTAGGACACTATAGATTCGAGTGGTTTCAATCGATTCAGTTGCGAGTAAAGCTGGGAGTATCGAGGGCATGCGTTTTGCAAGCATGGTTTTTCCCGATCCAGGTGGTCCCATCATCAATAAGTTGTGAGAACCAGCTGCAGCAATCGTCATGGCGCGTTTTGCTGATTCTTGTCCTCTTACATCTTGGTAATCAACGTCATACTGTCCGAATTGCTCAAAAATCAAGTTGACACTACTTGGTGTTGAATCGATTTCGATTTCACTTGCGAAGAACCCCGCTGCCTGCGCTAAGCTATCGACTGGAATCACATCAAGGCCTTCCACCACTGAAGCCTCGTATGCGTTTTGTCTCGGGACGACGAAGCCTCTCTTTTTTTTGAATAGGCTTGCTTCAATGGCCATTGATAAAACTCCTTTTACTGATCGGGTAATACCCTCGAGGCTTAATTCACCGACCACCGCATATTGGTCGAATTTCTCCAGCGAGATTTGCCCACTTGCAGCTAACACGCCAAGTGCGACCGGCAGATCAAAGGACGATGCTTGTTTAGGCAAGTCACCGGGGGCAAGGTTGATAACGACTCGCTCTTGAGGCTTGACAAAACCACTATTCACTATGGCTCGTTCCACGCGATGCGTGCTTTCCTTCACTGCCGCGTCAGGGAGTCCTACAAGTATGGTCTTTGGCATCGCAGACGAAGAAATGTCAACTTCGCAGTCGACGGATATGGCATCGATACCTAGTAAGGTGAATGTCTTCAATCTCGCAAGCATTCATATGACCAATTAGTTTGCGCATCGCGTCATATGTATGACGTCTGCTCGTGACGGATGCGCAATCAGTTGAAAAGAAGAAACCTGATTTAAACTACGATTCAATCGTTACATATCAAGTGGCTGGGTAGAAAGTTGTTTTCTTGTTCCAGTGATCGATCGGTTGAGTCGTGGTCTGCTAGCGGGTCCCTGATTCTCGTGTTTCTTTACCGCTGCACCGGTATCCATCACGAATCAGCGTGCAATGGCTCGACATCGTGAAAAAATTGCTTTGTTTTTTTTGGGGTGCAGGACACCTAAACGGTTGTCTGTTTTCGAACCAGACGCATTGCTAGATGGGAATGGTGGCCGAACACAAACATTGGTTCTGCGTTACCAAAAAGGTTTCGTGGTCAGGTTGGTTGAATCTCGTTTTGAATTATGGAAATGTTTGTCGAGATGTTACGATTACTTCAGCAATAGCTAAACGGTTCGTGAGATCGTCCTATTAGATTGCTATGCTGTTTTTATTGAGACAAGACTGGTGAAACATGGAAGAAAAAGAACGGTTGGCCTCCTCGGAGATCACAAAATATGGAGACGCACTCGAACAGATTTTAGGGAATCTGGAGCAAGTGATCCAAGGAAAGAGAGAGTCCTTGGAAGTGGTTGTGTGCTGCTTAGCAGCAGGGGGACATGCCCTGCTGGAGGATATACCTGGGACTGGAAAAACCATGCTGGCTAAGTCGCTGGCACGCTCAATCGACGGAATCTGTAAGCGGGTTCAATTTACCCCAGATTTGATGCCAACTGATGTGTTGGGAGGATCTGTATACAACCCTGCCTCGGGAACTTTTACTTTTCAACCTGGGCCAATTTTTACGAATGTGTTTATTGCTGACGAGATTAATCGCGCCTCAGCAAGAACCCAGTCTGCTTTGCTCGAAGCGATGGGGGAGCAACAAGTAACTTTAGATGGTGAGACTTACTTTCTAGAATCTCCGTTTATCTGTATCGCTACGCAAAATCCGTTTGACTTCCAGGGTGCATTTCAATTGCCCGAGGCACAGATGGATCGATTCATGATCGCAATAAAACTAGGATATGTTACCGAAGACGAAGAAATTGATTTATTAAAAAAAGGTGGTATGGGCAGAGCACTCGCGGATCTCAAGTGCATTACAACAAGTGAAACCATTCGTAATATTCAAAGTGCGGTTGAGAAAGTTCAGATAGAAGATTCAATATTTCGCTACATGATGGATGTGATCCATGCTACAAGAAATACTTCCAATATTCGACTCGGTATATCAACCCGAGGCTCATTGCATTGGTCGTTGATTTCCAAGGCTTACGCAATGCTGCGTGGACGTGATTTTGTCATACCAGATGACGTGTATCATGTCGCTCATTCTGTTTTAGCGCATCGTCTCTTATTGAATTCCCGTTTTGGAGAGGGATCCGAAGCAAAACGCGCAAATCTGAACGAGATCATCGAGCGAATCGCGTTGCCCCGGTAAGGAATACGGAGAGCTTAATGACGCTTAGACGCCGCTGGTCATTCTGGATGCCGCCGCTTGAGCATCCGCCTATTTTGTGGCTTGACGATCAATACCGGGGATTATTGACAGACAGCGGACGATTGGTGTTATGGGGTGTTGCTATCTCGACGTTATCGCTCTTCGCCTCTGGTTCGTATTTAATTGCGATTTTACTTGGCTTTTCCCTCGCCGTGCTCAGTTTGTCGTTTGTCTTTGGGGCATTTACCCGTCCGACAGCTTCACTCGAAATAGTGAGAGACGAGATTCCTGATGGCACCGAGGGCAATGTGGTCCACTATCGAGTTACGGTGCACAATCGAGGGATTCACGCGGTCAAAAATGTCTTGGTCGAAGAGCGAGGGATGGTTCCAGAGCTACGACCCATAAATAGTCCCACAAAAATTGATGAAATACCTCCTGATGAAAGTCGCACCGTAATTCTTTCTATGCACTGTGAACGTCGAGGAGTTTACTCGGTGGAACGCTTACAGATTTCTAGTTCATTGCCGACTGGCTTCGTTAAGGTAGGGCGATCAAAGAGGCAAAAAAAGTTTGTTACTGTACACCCCATCCCAACTTCAAAGAATTGGGAGAAAATTCTCGCCATTCCTTACCACGAGAATTCTAAGTCGAGTTTTGGTACTAGGCTCGAGACGTGCAAAGAGCTGGTTGGTGTCCGGGATTGGAGATTGGGAGATCAGGTTTGCGATGTGCATTGGCGATCTACCGCGAGAAGAGGTCGACTTACCTCCAAAGAATACGCTCCTCATCCAGCGCCTACTTGCTCATTGCTTCTAGATCTCGAAGCGAAGACGGCCAAAGAAGAGCAGAGAATCGATCGAATGATTTCGATTGCGGCATCAATCACACAATATCTAACCAGAAAAGATTTCGATCTGAACGTATTTTGTACTAAAAAAGATGGTATCAGCGATCATTCGGTGAATCATTTCAATGGCTTGCAACCACTTCTTTACGCACTGTCTTCGCTTGAATCGCATAGGCGGGGTGATTTGAGTACAGCCGTGACTGCTTTGGTTGAACCGGCACGCGCGGATCTAGTTGTACTGTTGATGGTCAGGATGGACTCAAAGCGACGGCAGTTTGTTAATGAAATCCGTCAAACTGGTTGCAGGTTATCTGTTTGGGTCGAAGGTAAATCTGGGATCCATAGTGAGTGGCTAGAGGATGATCAGATGGAGATTTGGTCATGAGAAAAAATTACCTGACTGATTACCGATTTGTTCGTGCATTCCCCTTGATTTCCGCTCTTTGTTATCAAGCGGTGGCTTTGCATCGCTGGCCGGTAACATGCGTTTTAACTCTTTTGATGGTTGTCGCGGGGGAGCGATACTTTTTCGATGCAACGAGGTTTTCAAAAGCACTGTTCTGTTCAATTCTCAGCGCCTTAGCGTTGATGATATCAGCTGGCGATAGTCCGATTGTTGGCGTGCTGCCACCGCTGATGGGTGAGTTTCTTCTTAACCTTCTCATCGTGTGCGGTTTCATTGCGATCGGTCGTAAAAAATATTTCAGAGGTTGTCTAATCGCTTGGGGAATCATTGGTTTATCAATCAGTTCCGATCAGTCACTTGATGCATTATTCCCATTGCTATGCTTTGCGAGCTCCTTGCTTTTCTTTTCAGCCTTGGACTCAGGTTTATTTGCGTCAAAAAAAATTCACTTTTCAATCTACGTTGTTTTCATTGGCCTAGTTGGATTGTCCGCTGCAGAATTCGGAGCCTTCACAAGAGCAGCCCAATTCTTGATTCAAGATGCAATCGCTTCTTATTACGACACACCTTACGGATCGGGACTTTCAGGCCTTGGTCAAGAGTTGTTTGTTGGATCCAGAGGATCAATAAAAGCGTCGCAAGTTGCGGTGCTGGAGGTGTCTAAACCTGTGTCACGCCTGCGATCCAAAGTATTTGATCATTTCGATGGATCCAAGTGGTTTGCAGATGAGGACCAACTACAAAAGAATCTACATCCATCAGCCGCCCCTTTTGATAGTGCTGAATTGGGTCAGTTGGATTTTGTTTGGCTTGATCAGCCAAGTTCGAGCATTCCAACCCCAGGTGGTACCATTAAGGTTTTTGGTGACCATGTGAAGACGGTGAACGGTTGGGTTTACCATTGCGAGAGTTCGCCTCGTTTCGGAAGTCTCTTATATGATTCGAGTGAACGCTTACTACAGGAGAGTGCCGACCTTGATTCCTTGCTTCACGTGCCTAGAGAATTGTCAGCAGATCTCAAGCGTTTTGGGAATCGTTTTGCCGGTAAATTCCCTGACGCTCTGAGTCAATCATGCGCCCTAGCGGATCATTTTCAAAAAAATTACACCTATTCCCTTGCGACGAATTTCACAGGTGAGCAGCACCCGCTAATAGAACTGATTCAAGGTAAATCAAGCGCTTATTGTGTCTATTTTGCCAGCGCCATGGCTCTAACCCTTCGCACACATGGAATTCCTACACGGGTTGTCAGCGGTTACGTGCCGCTTGAAAGAAATCGTTTCACCGATTCAATAACGGTTCGGAAACGAGATGCGCACGCGTGGGTCGAAGTCTGGATTGCTGATCAAGAAAGATTTGTTGCGTTTGATCCAACTCCGATGACTTCTAGGAATCAAGTGTTAGGTATCAAACCCACACGGAGCTTTGTGATCGAACTTGTCTATGCTGGGTGGGGTATCATTCGCCGATTGTGGATTCAATCGAGTGATGATCCTTTTAAGTTTCTCCTTGTTGTGTGTAAATCCATGATCTTAGATTTTGCAATCGTGGCAGGATTACTGATTTGCGTTTTGGCCTACCGGATTAAAAGACAAATCCATAGATCTAAGGAGTTGAGTGGGATAAATTCGGATCTATGGATTGCGTATCGATATTACCGAAGTTCGCTTCAGAAAAAAGGTATTAAATTGCTTCCAAATCAACCCGATGAACTTGCGATTACAACACTGCATGAAAATGGTCTTGAGCAAACGGCTTATCACGCGGAAAGATTTTTAGACCAATATCGCAAACAGCGTTATGGCCAACGACCTGATTCGGAGAACTTATTACGCTTAGCGAAGCAAATTGCCGACAATTAATGTTTCGTGTCAATTGCCACCCTATTGCTTCACGTCACATCGCAGTACTCTGAAAGCGGTTTAAACGCCACAAGTTCAACCAGCTTGGGTGATTCAAGCGTCACAACTAAGAGAGTAATTCGAAGAAGCATGACAGGAGAAGCCCGAGATGGATTAGTTCCAGTGAGTCAAGGGCCTGCGTTTCGCAGAGATGAAAAGAATGAAATCTCTAAATCGATTCGGCCTCCCATGGGCATGCTTGCGGGAGTTTTGTTTGGTCTCAGCTCAGCAGTACTCTACACCGCCACAAATGTTGCTTTACGGCATTGTGTTGACATAGACGCCTTTCTCGTGTCAGCCGTCAAAGCGATACCGACGGTTGCTTTCTTGGGTCCCTATTTGGTGTGGATGATTGTTCGTGGGGAATTGATTGCGAGCAGTTTTCGCATGGTGCCCAGATTTATACTGGCAGCGTTATTGGGCCAATTCGTTGGCAATGCTTTTTTTCAATTAGCTCTCGGGCGAATTGGTTTGGCAGTATCTGTCCCCATAACGCTTGGCACCATGATTATTGGTGCTGCAATATTCGGGAGATGGTTATTGCATGAAAAAGTGAAGCTGCGGACACTTGTCGCAATGTTAATCTTGTTGGCCTCAATTCTGGTACTCTCATCACCCAGTAGTCACCCAGAGCTTGCACAACAAGCTGTTGTCGGCAGCGACTTCGAGCCGACTAGTACAGCCCGTGAGGTTGGGATTGGCTCACTTTGTGCCGCAATGTCAGGAATTGCATATGCCGTTTTCGGGACTGTGATGCGTCAGGCACTAACAGGTGGTCTTTCGGCACCTTTTACGATGTTCCTAAGCGGAAGTGTTGGAGCGGTAGCGCTGTGGGCATTTTCGTTTTACCGAATTGGAGCGGTCTTAATCTTAGAGGTGCCGCCGGATGAATGGGGCACCATGGTCGTAGCCGGTCTTTTGAATTTCTGCGCGTTTGTGTCTCTATCTATTGCTTTGAAATCACTGCCTGTCGTCGCGGTCAACCTTTTGAATGCTTCTCAGGTAGCGATGGCAGCATTGGCTGGAATCATTTTTTTTTCCGAGCCCGTGACCAGTTCGTTGATCACAGGCGTAGGGTTAACACTACTGGGACTATTGGTAATGGTGCAGCGTAAACGCAATAACCCAGACAAGTAGTATTGCTTTGGGTGAAGCACGTTTCTTACGCTCGCGTTAATTTGGTAATCCGTCCCGTTGAGACCCATTCTGCGACATAAATATCACCCTGTAGATCAAAACAAGCATCATGAGGGTGGACGAATTTACCATCGTGCCATTTATCTGGCGTGGTTCGAATGGTGTACCCGGAATTAGTCTCCTTGTCGTTGACTATTCGCTCGCGATCGTCGCCTAGGGTTGTGATGGTTTTATAATCTGTGCCAAGAATTGAGACTCTTGACACAAGTTCTGGCACTAAAAGAAGATTGTCAAAAGTATCAAGGTTAGCTGGTAATCCAAAGTCAGATATCGTCGATTGATACTCTCCTGACAAGCTAAACACTTGGAGTGCATTGTGAGCACGATCCGCGACAACAATTTTGGGATCATCTTGTTTGCGACTATCAATCCAAATACCGTGCGGCAGACTAAATGTGCCGGCGCCGCTACCCGGACCACCAAACGAAGAGATCCATTCTCCATCTCCACTGTAGCGGTGGATAAAGTAAGATCCGTACCCGTCTGCAACCAAAAACTCGTTGTTTGGTAAGAAGGCAAAGTTGGTTGGCATGAATCGGTTTCTTCCCCAAACCTTTCGAGGATTCGTTGCCTCATCTGCAGCGTAGTGACCGCTGCCAGTCGGCGCGTGTTTAATCCAAACTACTTCACCCTTCAGCGTAAGTTTTGCAATCGCCTTAACCTGCTGATACGCAGCAACATAAAGATACGAGATTCCATTCTCTACTCGAATGTCGATGCCGTGACCACCTCCTTGAAACTGTGAACCAAAAGAGCGAATAAACTTTCCTTTTTCGTCAAAAACAAAGATAGACGGGTGATCTGCAAGTCGCTCGGAACCTTCGTGGATCACGTAAAGGTTGTTGTCGCTGTCAACTGCTACATTATGAGTCGTTTGCCAATGAAACTGCGCAGGGAGCTCAACACAGAAATGATCATAGTGGTACTTCAGTTCTCCATCTCCCGTTACCTGTTGAGCCGCAGTGCGTTTACTCGTGGCAATTGCGGGTGCTGCAACTAAAGCAGACGCGGTTCTTAAAAAGTGTCTTCGACTGCGGGATGTGGAAAGTGTTTGTTTCATTTTCGAATTCATTAATCACTGAAGGGTTGTGTGGGACATATTCTAAATACAATTTACGACATCGATTTCACAATGATGAAATCTAGGCGACGATGAATGTTTTCGGATTGGTATTATGCAGATTGAATAAAGTCATGATTATTCCTTATCTGCTTTGAATAAAATCACCGGCGATAACGCATTAGCGGTGCAAGAAGTTAGGCAGTGATTAGTAAGGTTCACCTCTCGATGGTAGATGAGTATAAGGTCAAGCGTTTCGGGTTTGGCGAGAACTGGCTGGCATTTTCCGAACAAATAGATCACCAAAGAATCAAAGAAGCGGTGCGTTCTTTGAAAGAACTCTTTGAATTAGAAAGCTTTGCCGGCCGCACATTCTTTGATATCGGGTGTGGCAGTGGAATTTTTTCGCTTGCGGCACACCAGCTGGGTGCCACCGTTTTATCAATCGACTTTGATATGAATTCGGTCACTTGCGCGGAGCGTTTAAGGGATCAATTCGGTATTTCCCGCGAGTCATGGAGGATTAGCCAAGGTTCTGTGCTTGATGCGAAACTACTGTCAGATTTCGGTCAGGCTGATTTGGTTTACTGCTGGGGAGTTGTTCACCATACGGGAAACATGCATGAGGCAATCAATAATGCTGTTGCAGCGGTGCGTATCGATGGTTCAATTTGTTTGGCGATTTATAACCAGCAAGGAAACGCTAGTAAGCGTTGGAAATCGATCAAGATGGCTTACAACTACTTGCCGTGCGTTTTGCGACCAATTTATGTAATATGCGTAGCGGGTTGGTATGAATTGAAGTTTGCTTTGGCTCGATTGATTCGTCGCCAAAATCCTTTGCCATTCGCTGACTGGAGTAAAAAGAAAGAAGACCGAGGGATGTCGGCTTGGCATGACTGGGTTGATTGGATTGGTGGATTGCCTTTTGAAGTTGCATCCCCAGATGATGTTGTTAGGCAGTTAAGGTCCCACGGTTTTGTTCTAGAGAAGCTAAAGACGGTGGGTAGTGGATGGGGCTGTAATGAATACCTCTTTCGACGCGAACATGAATTGTAATTTGTCTCCCACGGTAATTGGGTAAAAGCGTGAAACGGCCGGCTAATTGAGCTAATCTTTAGGACTAGGTATTACTAAGACATTCATGAACCAATTCAGCACTGAAGCGACTTGTTGCTGTGGGTCATTAACAACCCTTGTTTGCGCTTTGTTGATGGAGTCAATCAGTCGATTGCTTTTAATTCCTTGCGAACCCTTCGCGATATCCAAGTGGACGCCAAGATTGCTGCTCCAATCGACACACACAAACTAAAAAGTTTCATTGTGTTAATTGTTCCGGAATCCATTATCTCGGAATTTGCGCCGACGTTTACCCACAGAGACTGCGGAAGCACTGCTAATGCAGTTCCCATAAGAAAGGGTCTTATTCGGCTACCCATCGCTCCCATGATGTAGCTGATAAACGCCGTCGGTATGGGGGTCAGTCGCACAAGGAAATGGGATTTTGTATTTGCTGTCTCCGCTGCTAACCGTAAAACCGGTAACCATAACTTGTATTTGTTAGAGCTTGCAGCGTGAATGACTGTGGAGCGAAAAAAATAAGAGCCTAGATAGTAATTAACAACGGCCGCAATTAACGCAACTGCAAGCATTAAAGCGGTACCTAGCTTCCAACCAAATACTGCACCGCTGAATACGGATACAGGTGTTTTCGGTACCAATAGTGTCAGTGCGAGACTGCCAATGAGTACAAATAGAATGGGTGCAGTGCGATTGGAAAGAGAAAGGATCTTCTGTGTTGACTCAATTTTGATACCAGACAGCAACAGCAAGACAATCGAACCTATTAGACCGAAACCGACGATCCATTTAATTTTGGTCTTTTGCACAGCTGAGGCTTGGTGGTTCTGATGAGAGTAGGTTAACGCTGATCTGATACTGGGACCGGCAGTTTGTTCAGCTTTTTATCAATAAATTACCACATTTTTAAAGCAGACTTACGAGCAGCGAAGCGAGAGATTGGGTTTAATTTGGCTGTGCTTTCCAAAATCACCTTATCGGTCTACACTCGATCCATCCCATTTCTTTCCACTTTGTCATCTATACCACAATGTCGTCGCCACGCGTCCTTGTTCTTCGAGCTCCCGGCACTAACTGCGATGAGGAGACCGCTTATGCCTTTGAAAAAGCGGGCGCCATCGCTGAGAGAGTTCACGTGAATCGATTGATAGAAAATCCAGTTCTAAAAGATCGATATCAGATTTTGTGTGTTCCAGGAGGTTTTAGCTATGGAGATGACATCGCGGCAGGGAGGATCCTCGCGACAAGATTAAAGCAGCATTTGGGTGACTTGGTTCACACCTTTGCTCAGGGAAATGAAGATCGCCTGATTTTAGGAATTTGTAATGGAATGCAGGTGCTAATGAGACTCGGTGTCCTTACTCAGGGTGTGGGAGACGGTAATTCCGCCCCTGCGACACTGACATGGAACAATCATGGACGGTTTGAAGATCGATGGGTTCATCTAGCCGTGGATACCACACCATGTGTTTTTCTTCGCGATGTCAAGCGAATGTATTTACCGATGGCGCATGCCGAAGGGAAATTCGTCGCCTCGAGTCCGCAAATCCTCTCTGAGCTCAAGTCTCAGGGCAGGTTGGCGATTCGATACTCTAAAAATGAATCAAGTGGCGTTGAAGACAATATTTTACCCTTCCCGTCGAATCCAAATGGTGCCGATGCAAATGTTGCTGGAGTTTGTGATGTTTCGGGACGTGTTTTTGGTCTAATGCCACACCCAGAACGACACCTTGAACCCACTCATCATCCCGCGTGGACCAGACGCGTGGAGCAGCCTGAATACGGTGATGGCTTTGCAATTTTTAAAAATGCCGTCGACTGGTTTGAGTAATTCGTGAATATCGGCCAGTAATCTTGCGAGTTTTGTCTAGTTGATTTTGCAACTCTCGTTGTCACACCTTTTGCCCCAAAGGCGGTATCGATTTTTAGCGATAACTCGATAGAGGAATCGCCATATCGGACTGGTACCTGGGAAATGCACGATTGGTGCAAATAACCACAGTGTCGGTAGTTTTCTAAATAGATACTTCACCGCGTTTGATCCAGCGAAAATACGATTAGATTGATCGATAATATGCATTTCTTGCAACAGTTGGTTTCGATCAAGCATCGGGAATTCGTGATCGATTAGGGGGTCGTGAAGCGACAGATAGGTCAGACGACGGTTTCCCCAATCTAGGTATTTGAGAAGATGGATTTGCGAACGGCAGAAATTGCATTCGCCATCAAAGATCACGACTGATCTTTCTCTCGAGCTACTTGCCTTTTGTTGCGTTATCGACATGTTGCTTTCGCAAATAGTTATTTTTGACTTTCAAGCCGGATGATCAGCTCATGTCCTAGCCTCAGCGATCCTCTTTTCCACAATTAATTTTGAAAAAGACGAGAAAACGGTTAGCTTGTAGGCATTGGTGACCATGGGTTTCGGAGAAAAGTGAGATGAACAGTATTCGTCGTGTGATTCGTCAAGCCAAGATCAGATTGGTTTGCGCTGGTCTTGGCCGATCCTTGTGTTACACGTTTACCGCGGCTTCAATCATTTCTCTAATTGCTATTTTAGCCTTGTATTTCGGTGACTGGGAATTCAATTTGTCTCTGTGGCGCGATGTTTTCTTAGCCATCGTATTTGGTTTGGCATTGAACGCTTCGCTTATTCTAACTTGGCTGAAAGCCCCAAGTGATTCGTCTGTCGCGCAAGAGCTAGACCGTAGGTATCAGCTTCAGGAAAGAATTAGCACCGCTTTGCACATGGCTAGTAACGTGTCATGTAACTCAGTCGCTGCAGCACAGATCGCCGATGCAGAGCGGTCCGTCAGTGGGCTTGCTGTCACCGAAAAGTTTGATCTTCGACCTAATCGGCTTCTCTATTTACCGGGCTGCTTCCTTCCAATTTTATTTGCCTCTTACTCGTTGATTGACCTAGAAAATAAAGGAATTGCGGGTGCGTTGTCCTCACAAGAGATCATAGAACCGCAGCGAGTTACTGACACGGTGCGCCTATTAAGGAAATCAATTCAAGAGCGGAAAAAAGATGCAGCAGCAAAAAACCTAGTCGAGGCTCAAGATTTATTCAGCCGCCTTGAGCAAAAATTAGAGCGATTGGCAACTAATCCGAGTGCTGATCAGAAGCAAACCATGATTGCGATGAATGACTTAAGAAAACAATTGGAGGAACGCGCTTCGCAATTGGGTCGTTCTGAAGCTGTGAAGCGGTCGCTGTCGCCAATTAATGGCACAACGGACAAGGCCGATCAAGATATTCTCAAGGCAATTACCGAGGGGGATTTTCAGAGAGCCAATGAATTGATGAGTGACTATGGGAGTAAGCTCGAGAAAGGAGATTTGAGTGACAAAGATAAGCAAACACTGCAGTCACAGCTCGATTCAATTCGTAACGCTCTCAATGAAGAAGTGAAAAGACATGAAGATCGCCAAGATGAGCTTGAGAACAAACTCAATGCTGCTCGGCAGTCAGGAGATCGTGCAGAAATCTCGCAACTTGAACGAGAACTTGAGAGTCTGCGACAGCAGAACCCACAGATTCAATCATTGAGTGAATTAGCTAATTCATTGAGTAAAGCTAGTCAGGCGTTGAGTGACGAGCGCCTCGATGCAGGAAAGTCAATTAAAGATTTAGCTGAAAGCCTGCAAAGTTTGCAAAATGAGTCGAGTGAGTTGCGAGATTTAGAAGCGGCCTTGGATGACATAACTATTTCGAAAAATGCGATGCGATGCCAAAGTTGTGCTGGTGAAGGATGTTCAGAGTGTGGTGGGAAAAGCGGATTGGGAGATCAACCCTCTAATGCCATTGCGAAAACATCAGGCTCGTCAACAGCAGGGCAGGGAAATCAATTTGGCAACGGGAGTGGAAGTGGGCTGGGCAAAGGTAACGGATCAGGCGATCGCCCTGAAAGCGCAACAGAGACGAATACCTATCAATCGCGTGTGAAGGGGGATCTGACTCGGGGGCGAGCTGTAATTTCTGGGGTTGCAGACGGTCCCAATCGCAAGGGGGTTAGCCGCGAGACGTTACAGAAAGCAATCGAAGTCTCGCTACAAGAAAAGGATAGCCCCACAGAGAATCAAGTCTTACCTAGATCCGAGCGAGAGCACGCGATGCAGTACTTTAATCAATTGCGTGAGGGGAAATAGCTTCGTTGACTTCATGCGTCAGCCCACTTAGGCAATTCAGCAAGTTCAGTCAGATCCCTGCAAATGCCTGTTCCATTAGCTCAGTATGTTCAAGTTTATGGGCGGCTAAGCTACCTGTGCTTGGACTCGCTGATTCCACACGGCTCACGCGTTTCAGCTGATAGCTTTCATTGAGTTCATCACCGAAGTTGAACTTGATATACGGCCAAGCACCCATGTTCGTTGGTTCGTCCTGTACCCATAGGATTTCAGAGCCATTGGGTAATCCTTGGATTGAGGATCTGATTTCTTCGATGCTGAGCGGATAAAGTTGTTCAATTCTCATGATCGCCACATTGCTAAGTTCTAGGCGCTCCCGTTCCTCGATTAGGTCGTAGTAGATTTTTCCGCTGCAAAGAATTAGGCGTTGGCAATCTTCGAGAGAGATGGATTCATCAGGGAGAATTTTCCTGAAGCTTCCATTTGCAATGTTTTCTAGTGAGCTGACCACTTTTGGGTGTCGTAATAGGCTTTTGGGTGACAGGACAACCAGTGGTTTTCTCCATTTACGAATCACCTGCCTGCGCAAGAGATGAAAGTACTGAGCTGGGCTGGTTGGTTGGCAAACCTGTATATTGTGCTCTGCAGCCATCGCGAGAAACCTTTCAACACGCGCGCTACAGTGTTCAGGACCTTGGCCTTCGAAACCATGTGGCAAAAGCATGACGAGGCCACTAAGTCGATTCCATTTGTCCTCGGCACTCGCGATAAATTGATCAACAATCACCTGAGCACAGTTCCAGAAATCACCGAATTGCGCCTCCCAAATCACCAGGCCATCGGGGCAGTCAAGGGAGTAGCCATATTCGAATCCTAAGACGCTTGCCTCGGAGAGGGGGCTGTTGTAGAGCTTGAGTTGAGCTTGCTGGGGACTTAGGTTTTCTAATGGTACGTAGCGATTACCCGTTTTCGGATCATGCAGGACAGCGTGTCTTTGACTAAAGGTGCCGCGCTCGCAATCCTGACCGGTCATGCGAATTGGGTGCCCGTTGACCAAGAGAGTAGCAAACGCTGCAGCCTCGGCGCTGGCCCAATCCAATGGTTTCTTGCCCAATGCCATATCACGGCGAAGCGCCATTGGACGTTTTAGTTTCTTGTGAGCAGAGAAATTATCCGGAAGTCTTGTAAGTGCGTCTAAGAGCTCAGTGATTTTTGATTGGTCGTAGGTGGTGTCGGTAGGTTCATGCGGTTCACGCCCGCCAAAATACTCACTCCAGTTTGCGGATAATGTCTGGGTATCTGGCACGAATGGTTCATTCTTGCTTGCTTCGAATTCCGATTCGAGTTTCTCCATGCGTTCTTGTTGAATTTGTTCGGCTTCCTCTTGGCTGATTTCACCAAGTTCGAGAAGCCTAGCGAGATACTGTTCTCGAACGCTCGCTCGGCGATCAATTTCTGCATACATCGTCGGCTGGGTAAAGCGAGGTTCGTCGCCTTCGTTGTGTCCCCAGCGGCGAAACGCGTAAAGATCGATCACAACGTCTTTCTGAAATTCACGTCGGAAGTCCATCGCAAGTGATACCACTTGGGCCACAGCCTCCGGATCTTCACCGTTAACATGAAAAATCGGTATTTGCAGCATCTTTGCGATATCGGTCGCGTAGGTTGTGCTTCGTCCTTGTTGGGGTTCTGTCGTGAAGCCAACTTGATTGTTGATGACGATGTGAAGTGTTCCGCCCGTTCGGTAACCTTCTAGTTCGCTAAGGTTCAGGGTCTCTTGTACGATTCCCTCCCCAGCAAATGCGGCATCTCCATGGATGAGGATCGTCATGACTTCTTGGCGGTCGATGTCATTCCGGTGATCCTGTTTGCAGCGAGACCGGCCTTGGGCCACGGTGTTAACGAATTCAAGGTGGCTAGGGTTGAAGCAGAGCGAAATGTGCAGGTTATCACCCGATGCCGTTTTCCAGTCGCTGCTATATCCGAGGTGGTAGCGTACATCTCCACCTCCGCGATTCATTTCAGGTTTGGGGTCATCAAAAGACCAAAAAATATTCATCGCGCGTTTCTTTAGGATATTCGCCATCACATTGAGGCGGCCGCGATGCGCCATTCCCATCACTACTTCTTTAACCTGATGTTCGGCAGCCTTTTCTAAGGCTAGATCGATCATCGGAATCAGTGTTTCAGCACCTTCGAGAGAGAAAGTTTTAGCGCCAACGAATTTTCTTCGAACAAATTCTTCGAAGATAGAGGCGTCCGCTAGCCTCGCGTAAATACGTCGCTGAACCTCGTGCGGAAGTTCAAGACGATTTTCCGTCGACTCCATTCGTCGCTGTAACCAGTCGCGAATGCTTCGTCGATTGATGTGCATGAATTGCACACCGATGCTTCGGCAGTAGGTGTTTTTAAGTCTCGTAAGAATCGCCTCGATCGTGCCGCCCATTACATTTTCTAGAGCAGTGCTGTCATAGGGCCGATTCAAATCATCTTCGCTCAGACCGTATATTTCTGGACTGAGTTCAGGGCTTTCTGATCTCTGAAGTCCAAGAGGATCAAGATTTGCGATTAAATGACCTCTAACGCGGTATTCGCGGACGAGATTGTTCACCCGATCTTGAATTCGAGAAAGCCAGATCGCTTGGTCCATCGCGGAAGGATCACAGGCTGCTTCTGCTGGGCCTGTAGTTGAGGATCCTCGTTGAGGGGGTGCCGATGCGGCGCTAGGCCGATTGAGCACTAAAAATTGTTCGAAGTACTGGCGCCAGCCCTCCGATACACTCGAAGGGTCTCGTACGTACTGAACGTACAGGTCATCGATGTAGTCCAAATTGTAGTCGTTCATGGGCGCGGCAAGACGATCGGGTGGGCTGATCAGGTGCTACAGGTGGCAAGCGAGACGCTATTTGGCTCAGGCGTGATTCGCGGAACCTAAAATTTAGAAAATCGCGAGATTCCGCGATAGATGTTCCCAATGAATTCAACGTCTGGAAAAGCGGTTTTCGTTGGATTGAACTGTCAAAGGGACCTTGCGAATTCCGCTTCGGGGATCAAGAGTAGGGTCTTCATGGCGGTTGTCGCAACTATACGAGCATTTTGGCCACTGAAATGGCAGTATTGATACAAGTTAGAGACGCGCATAAACGGTTTGGCGACCAGATTCTCCTGGATGGTGCTGAATTGTCGCTCGTCGATGATCTCAAGGTCGGGTTTATTGGCCGCAATGGTGCTGGGAAGTCAACCTTGTTGAAGGTCCTGTTGGGGGATGAGGATGTCGAAAAGGGGGAAGTGATCCACCATCCCTCGCTAAGAATTGGCTACTTGAGGCAGCACGATCCGTTTTTACCCGGGGAGTCCGCTCTCGATTTTTTAATGCGGGATAGTGAGCAGCCCGACTGGCGTTGCGGTGAAGTGGCAGGCCAATTTGAGCTCAAAGGAGCCTATCTTGAAGGGCCAGTGAAATCGCTCTCCGGTGGTTGGCAAACGCGTGTTAAGCTCGCTGCTCTGCTGCTGAAAGACCCGAATCTCCTCATGCTCGATGAACCAACGAACTTCTTGGACCTGCGAACCCAGATTTTGTTAGAGCATTTTTTACGGGGTTTCAATAAGGCGGCTTTGATTGTCAGTCATGATCGCGCTTTCTTGAACGCGACTTGTTCACAGACCTTGGAGCTTTCTCGTGGCAAGCTGACGATGTTTCCCGGCAAAATCGATAGCTTCTTGGAGTATCGAGAAGAACGGCGAGAACACGATCGACGCGTCAACGCAACGGTGATCGCGAAGCAGAAACAGCTGAAGCGATTCATTGAGAAAAATCGAGCCAATGCATCCACTGCCAGCCAAGCTCGAAGTAAGGCGAAGCAGCTTGAAAGACTGCAGACTAACGAGATCTCAGTCGACGAACCTACTGTGTTTATTCAGGCTCCAAAAGTGGAACCACGCAGTGGGACTGCTGTGCGATGTGAAAATCTATCGATTGGGTATGCGGATCGCCGTGTTGCGGAAGGAATCCATCTTGAACTTGAGCACGGTGAGCGGGCTGCAATCGTTGGCGATAACGGACAGGGAAAGACCACCTTGCTCAGAACACTCGTCTACTCCCTTAACCCGCTGGCAGGGTCATTGAAGTGGGGATTCGGAGTCGAGATTGGAACGTACGCGCAGCACGTTTACACCAGCCTCGATGAAAGGCTAACGGTATTGGAGCATTTGGAATACGTTTCCAATAGTAGTACCACTCGACAAGATATCCTCGCGATGGCAGGCGCGTTGCTGTTTCGAGACGAACACATTCAAAAGAAGGTCAAAGTTCTCAGCGGTGGAGAACGAGCAAGGTTGTGTATGGCAGGGCTATTGCTAGGTACAGCAAACGTTCTCGTTCTTGATGAGCCAGGAAACCATTTAGATGTTGAAACCGTCGAAGCACTTGCAGAAGCTCTCAAGCTGTACCGAGGTACGGTTGTCTTTACCAGTCACGATCGGCATTTCATGAGGCAAGTCGCTACAAGTGTCATCGAGGTTAGAGATGGTAAAGTCAAGAATTATTTTGGTGACTATGCAGCTTATCTGCAGTCAGTCGAACTGGAAATTGATTCAGGAGAACGCGACCGCAACGCTGGTTCAGCAAAGACCACAGCATCTGCGGTGAGTGATCCTTCTGGGCCAAGCGACTACCGACAAACACGTCGTGATCAGAGGAAGGTGGAGAAGGAGATAAAAAATCTCGAGAAAAAAATAGCGAGTCTTGACGACGAAAAACGCCAGTTGAATGATCAGTTGATGTCAGAAACGGATCCCGGTAAAGCACTGAAATTGCATGAGTCGATACAAAGTTTGGTTCAGCAGTTGGAGGAATGTGAGGAGCGTTGGCTTGAACTCAACGATGAGTTTCAGGTGTAGGTAAAGAACAATGTATTTGTATCGTTGATTTGCAGGCCAAGCTTGCTGCTAAGTGAATTTTGAATCCTCAATTAAACTAAACAAAGAATGGAAATACCGAGCCTTCGCATTGGTGATGTCACTGTTGATCCTCCTATTCTGCAAGCTCCCATGGCTGGTTTTACCAACGCAGCTTTTCGTGAGGTGGTACGTCAGTTTGGTGGTGCTGGATTATTGGCTACTGAGATGGTGAATGCTCGCGGCTTCGTATGGATGGATCAGAATGTTGCCGAGCATCCTGATCGATTATGGGGAGTTGCCGATGAAGCGCGTCCCCTTGCAGTGCAAATTTGGGATAATGATCCTGAGACGATGGCAAAGGTCGGTTTACGGCTGGTTGAAGAGTATCGGGTAAGTATCGTTGACATTAACTTTGGATGTCCTGTCCGGCAGGTCACGGAGAAAGCTCACAGTGGAAGTTATCTTCTACGTGAGCCGTGTCGAATGTCGGCAATCATTAGTCGACTGGTCAAAGCATGCTCACCCACCCCGGTTACGGCAAAAATTCGATTAGGGTGTAGTCGAGATAATATCAATTGCAATGAAATAGCGAGAGTCGTCGAGGAATCTGGAGCAGCGGCTTTAACGGTCCATGGTCGGACGGCACAAGATATGTTTAAGGGTCATGCAGATTGGGATCGTATTAGCGAGATTAAGAATCACTTAAAGGAGATTCCTCTTATTGGAAATGGTGATCTTGATTCGGCTCAAAAGGTTGTCAATGCGTTTGAACGATACAATGTTGACGGTGTAATGATCGCGCGTGCGTGCCTAGGGCGCCCGTGGCTGTTTGCCCAGGCAGCCGCAGCGTTAAGAGGCGATGGGATTCCAGCTGATCCAACTCTATATGAACAGAGGGAAGTGATGTTAAATCATTATCGACTCGTTGTTGATCGGTTCGGTGAAGAAAAAGGAACCGTTCTCATGAGGAAATACGCATGTTGCTATGCTCAAGGCAAACGAGGTGCTCGGTTTTTTCGGACTCACGTTGCGAGAGTCGCAAACGCTGACGAGTTCTATCAAATCGTCAGGGAATACTTTCCTAAGGAAGATTCATCCGGCGTCTCTGAGTAATCCATTGCGATCCTTCTGAGTTGCGCCGAAGTCGCTTTGCAATACGTTAGTCGCAGCGGCTCACTCCCGACTTTATTCCCGTAGGATCACGACTGTAATAGTCCCCTGCAGTATGCCGGAAACTCCAGCATGTTATCAGGTAAAATGCCTGGGCCAATGATTAGAGGGCCTTGATCTTTAGAGGAAGCTAATAGTCCGTGACTGCCGCCTACAAGTCTTGGATTTAATGGCACAATGTCCATGCGATAGCGAAAACCTGCTTTTTTTTGGATGAGGCGTGCGATTGCTCTCGTTTTGCTAGAGGCGAAAAGTTCACAGGGGTCATAGCCAGGTTTTCGATGAATGTCCACCGTTCGTGCAAAGTCCGGGGCATGCATTTCGTCCAACCAGTAGTAGTAGGTGAACCACGAGTTCTCGTTGGCAAGAACAATCAGTTCACCACTTCTGGAATGGTCTAACTGCAAGTCACGAGGATCCACAACTGCGGCTACCCCGGGAACGGATTCCACGATGCGCCTCACTCGATCAATATCGGATTGGCTTCGAATATAAAGATGCGCGATTTGATGATCCGCAACCGCAAAGGCAAGGCTGTCACCAGGTGCTAGAGTTTCCCCAAACGGACCGCTTCGGACTTTTAGTAGGCCTGCATGACGCAAGTGGATATTCAAGTGTATGGGGTTAGTTACTGGAGTAAGGCCGTATTCAGACACTACAACTACTTGAGCATTAATTTGTTCCGCCGCATTTAGAATGGTTGCGACACAATCATCAAGTTCTCGTACCCGTTCAATCTTTGGATCGGTGTATCGTTGGAAGTCGTAATCGAGGTGAGGTAGGTATGCGAGCGTTATTTGCGGTTTTTTTTCACGCATAACCAAAGCGGTTGCCTCTGCAATCCAGCGACTGCATGGGAGTCCTGCATTGGGTCCCCAGAAAGTGAAAAAAGGGAAGGGGCCAAGTTTTTCAACCAGTGAACAACTTGTTTGGTCAATGATGTCAAAAACTTTCGATCCATCGCATCCGTAGTGAGGCTTCGGCGTGGCGCTGTATCGAACAGGGGCTGATTGATTGAACCACCAGAACATTTTTGCGGTTTCAAAGTCTTCGTAAAACTTTTTACCCTCAATAAGACTAGAAGCTTGCTGCCAAAAACGGATTTCCGAAGTGTCGCGATAGTACCATCCGTTCCCAACGATCCCATGCTTGGACGGGGGGAGTCCCGTCAGCATGGTTGCCTGAGAGGTGCAAGTCACTGCCGGTACGGGGCTTGTCCAAGCAGACACACCGCCGATCGAAGCTGTTTGGGCGGCATGTTGAAGGAGTTCGGGCGTTAGCCCCACTGCGTTGATGATGCAAAGTGGTCGAGAGGCCATTACGCAGTCTCTTTACCCGTGTATGGCTTCATTTCGCCGGACTTATATTTTCCCCAATATTCATCCAGTCGCCTTTTTACTAATCCACTTAGTAGGAAAACGCCGAGGAGATTCGGGAAGCTCATTCCTAGGATCATCAAATCACTGAATTCGAGAATATTTCCTCGGGTGACGATCGATCCCAAAATGGTGAAGACGAGAAAGAGAAGTTTGTAAACAATCGAAAACTGCTCCCCAAACATTTCAACCCAGCATCGCTCACCGTAATAAGACCACGAAATGCAGGTAGAGAAAGCAAAGAGTACGACTGCACCAAAAAGGATGTAGCCAAACCACGTGTATCCGCAACTTCGGAAAGCGACTAGCGTCATCGCCGCACCACGTTTAGTCTCGATGGTTTCCTGAAGAGATTCTTTCGCAGCGGAAATATCCGATGGGCTCACTTCACCAGTTGGTGTACTGCCTTGTACTGCGGCAATGACGGTCGCCGGGCTTTGGCGATCCACGAACGTCTCAGCGTCATACGCGCCGCTCACAACCAGAACAAGCGCTGTGATGGTGCAAACCAATACGGTGTCGATGAAAGGTTCCAGCAGCGCTACGATGCCTTCGCTAACTGGCTCATCTGTCTTCGCCGCAGAATGGGCGATCGCGGCTGATCCAACGCCCGCTTCATTACTGAATACAGCACGCTGTACACCAATGATCACGACACCTAGGAATCCTCCATAAGCTGCCTGTGGTGAAAAAGCTTCGGTAATGATTTGAGTGATTGCAGCAGGGATTTCAGATGCATTGATTGCAAGGATGTAGAGGGCTGCAGAGACATACGCCACACACATGACTGGAACTAACTTTCCAGCAACCGCTCCAATACTTTTAATTCCTCCGAGGATCACTGATCCTACGGCGATTGCCATCACAATGCCGTAGAGATAGGGATAGTCTTGCAGGATAGTAACTTCCCCTCGAATCGCTTCAAGTGATTGGCCAACTTGGAACGCGTTTCCACCACCAAAGCTCGCGCCAACACAGAGAATCATGAATAGAAGTGAAAGCACTTTTCCTAGCTTTGCCATTCCTATGTCAGCTAACCCAAATTTTAAGTATCGCATTGGACCGCCGAGCACATGGCCATCGCTGTCCTTGACTCGATAAATTTGACCAAGCGTGCATTCACTAAATTTGGCTGTCATACCTATCAAGCCAATCATGATGATCCAGAATGTTGCACCCGGCCCGCCAAGTCCAATTGCGATCGCGACACCGGCAATATTTCCTAGGCCAACCGTTGCAGAAAGCGCAGCCGAGAGCGCTTGGAAATGCGAAACATCACCCTGCTCGTTTGGGTTGTCATAGATGCCTCGTGTTAAATCGATTGCGTGTCGAAAAGCTCGGAAATTGATAAAGCCCATCCGTAGCGTTAGAAAGGTTGCTCCAAACAATAGCCAGACAACGACAAACGGCACCGATATGCCATTTGGGTAAGCCGGTGTAATCAGCCATCCGGGGAGGGTCTCGGTGGTCTTCTGGCCGTCTTTGTCGGTGGTTTGTTTCTCCGTTGGTCCGGTTCCGAAATCAAAAAAAAGCACTGATGCAACAGGAGAAACTAAATAGTCTCCAAAGGCTCCATCCAGTTTTTGAGTCCAGTTAACTGCTTCTGCCGCAGGATTATCCGAGTCTGCATCGGGTGTTTTGCTGACAACAGCACCGTTCTCGTCACTCGCCGCTGACTCAGTGGCTGGTGCGTCGTTCACACCGGTTTTGTTTTCCTGCGCTGATAAAGGTGGGCAGGAAAAGATAGAAAATGCGATTAATACGCATGCCAGCATGGACTTCAAAACGCTTTTGAGATGATTCATTAGCAAGATAAACTGAGATAAAGAGTTAGATTTGGCATGCTCGTCGCGGGATCGCTGAGAGATTGCCTAGCTTGGAGTAGACGATTGTCGCCCAATTGTCTAACGCAATGTTCGTCTCAGATCAATAAAATCAAATCAACACTACTGCTAACAAGGAGCATTTGCGGTCCAGCGTATTCTTCCCAAAAGCTTGACCCTGCAAATGAGGTTACCCAATCAGGCGTTGGGTCGGTGGCTGGTGGTAGGTATTAGAAGCTTTCGAAGCAATTTGCTACCAAGATCACCCACCCTAAGAGGGGTTTGCTGCGGCGGGCGTGAAAGAAGTGGTCAGGGGCGGGCTCGAACCGCCGACACCGGCCTTTTCAGGGCCGTGCTCTACCAACTGAGCTACCTGACCAAAAATTGTATTCTACTCGTCTCGAATCTAATAAAAGTAGTCCGAGATGTCCGATGAATCAACTCTTCGGATGGGGATAGTAGGGTATGATGCAGCATATCGTCAATCGGATGCCCAATGATTGAGGCCTACTGTCTAGGATTTTGATAACTTTATCGATGCCCCTCTTTAGGGTGTTTTAGGTTGGTTTTTGAGATTCGGTTCGCCATTGTCCATTTTCGCGTGTAGCTTCGTCCATCGCGCGTGCATCATCACAGTTCACATATGATTTCACTCATTATCAAGAAACGACAACCTCGGCCCGTTAGTTTCCTGGTCGTGCGAGTCTTGTTGGTGTTTTCACTCCTAGCTGGTTGCGCGAGTGGTTACACACCCACGGATCCGGTCGTTACGAAGATGGTCGACCGCGGCCTTGCTTACTTGGAAACTCTTACAGACAACGATCTGCCAGGCGAGCCTGGTAGTTTTTCAGGGTCATCAGGTGTGCCCGTATTGGTTGCCTATGCTCATCATAAGTGCAGGCATGATCCTGAGCATCCGATCGTCAAGCGAGGTCTGAGCATTGCGGAGCGAATTGTCGGTTCTCTTGCGTCGCGCGGGGCAAGTGGTGCGAAGCGAAATTATGAGGCTGCCGTATGCGTGCTGTTGTTTGCTGAAGTGGATCCCGACCGTTATCGACCTCAGATGGAAACGGTCCAGAAGTTTCTCTTTGATTACCAAGGCCGGAATGGATCGTTTGGCTATCCGATGTTTGACGAGATGTCTGAGGGCGACATCTCACAAACTCAATACGCATTACTCGCGATTTGGACTTTAGATCGCAATGGATTGCCACTGGATTACGCCAAGGTTGCCAGTGCACTTCAGTGGCTGATGCGAGTCCAAGACGTGCAGGGCGGTTGGCCGTACTTTGCACGAGATTCGGGACCGGGGCGACCGCTTACCTCGCAGACCGGAGCGAGAAACCATAGTCACTCTGGAGTCAGTCAGTCGATGGCGATTGCGGGTGGTAGTAGTGTTCTAATTGCCGGCGATGCTCTGAGGATTTGGGGAGATACCAATGAGGACAAAGATCCAGGGATCGCGGGGCTTCCAGAGGCGATCAAGCTCTTTAAGGAAGACGAAAATAAATCACGCCGCAGTCGAGTGAAAATTGCACCGGAGCCAGTTCTAGGTTCGGTAAGTTTGTTGAATCGTTGGAGGCAAGCGAATCCAGCCTCTCAGGCTGACGCTTACTATTTTTATCGTCTCTACACTCTCGAGCGTCTCGAGAGTTTTTGGGAGATCGCTAAAGGGTTGCCGAAGGATTCTAGCCCAGCTTGGTACAACCAAGGCGTAGACGAGCTTCGTAAGCTTCAGCAAGGAGATGGTTCCTTTAACGGAAAAGAGACCTGGGAGAGTAAGCCAATCGCCACGGCTTTCTCGCTGTTGTTCCTAATTCGAAGTACACAAAAGACTATCTTTACGATGAGCCAAGGAAGTTTGGCGGGAGGTTATGGACTGCCGAGCGACACGACTGATATTCGGGTAGACGGTACTCAAATTAAAGGTCGGCCTGTCGCTGCCCAAGTGACGGACATGCTTGATATTTTGGAGAAGGACGGGGCAGGGGATACCGAAGGCAAATCTCTTCCAGATGATTTGCAGCTATCGAAAGATCCCAAAAGTCGTGCGGCTCAACTTGACCGTCTAGAACGCCTGGTGAGGGGAAGTAAGTCATGGCAGGCAAGGCGAGTTGCAGCTCAGCTTCTGGCCAGAAGTGATGACCTTCGAGTGGTTCCATCGCTCATTTACGCCCTAAGTGATCCAGATGGCCCTGTGAAGCTCTATGCACGAGATGGCTTGCGGTTTCTGAGCCGAAAGTTTGATGGATTTGGAATGTCGGACGAGCCGTCTCGGGTTGAAATCGAGCAGGCTCAGCAAAAGTGGCGGGACTGGTATCGAACTATTAACCCTAAGTACGTTTTCTTGGACTATGACCTTTAGTGCTTGCGCGATTCGCGACATATTAAGCTTCAATTTGCAGTATTGAAGCTGTCTCAGTTCTTGTTTTTCTGTCGTTTCAGGTTCTTATCGCATGGCATCGACTCCTACCCCGTCGACCGCAACCTCCATCGAAAACCCTAGGGTTGTAGCAAGACTGCGCGAGAGGGAAAAGCTGCGGACCAGTCGATTTGATTCGGTCACCTCATTGTTTATGGCTTTGATTATTTTCATTGGAACATTTGTTTCGATGTTGTTCATCATTTGGTTGACAAGCCGCTGGTCATTTCCGCCGCTTGCGATTGAGCCCATCATTGAGAACCCTGCCGGTAGAGGAGAGAATCCGGAGGGATTTGAGCGAGACTTCGAACCTCCTGGAGCTGAGGAGGTAGAGGAGTTAATGGAACCAACTTTGCAGGATACTTTGGAGGCAGTCACGGATGCCGTGAGCTCTGTAGCCGGGGCATTGGCGACAACGGACACAGCGGCAACAGCAACCACCTCGGGGACAGGGGCAGGCGACAGTCGTCCCCCGGGACCACCCGGTGAGGGCGAGGATATTATTCCTAGGTTTGAGCGATGGCAACTTAATTTTACCGCAAGGGATGTGCGGTCGTATGCCACTCAACTCGATTACTTCAAGATTGAGCTTGGTGCCATTGGCGGATCGATACAGGGTGTTGATATCGCATCAAATCTCTCGTCGCGTGTCCAGAAAAGTAGGATTCAAGACACCGCTTCTGAAAAGAGACTTTACTTCATGTGGAATAGTCCCAGCCCACTGATGGAGTTTGACAGGCAATTGCTTTCGTCAGCAAGTATCGAGCTTGCTAATCGCCAAATGTTGAAGTTTATACCGAAGGATCTCGAGAACCAACTTGCTGTGATCGAGTTGGAATACTCAACCAGTAAAGGTCATCCTTCCGTCACCGAAATTGCAAAAACCGTTTTCGAATGTAAGTCAAATGGAGGGGACTATGCTTTCGAGGTTGTTAGCCAACGCTATCGAAAGTCACGAAAGTAGAGTTCAAGTATTTTCCTCCTCGCTGATCTAATAGAAGGTGCAAGCTTTTTTCCACAGTTGTTTTCCTGTGGTTGCGTTTAAGCGACTTTGACTTAATCAGCGCGACACAACTAGTTTTCCATGTTTTTTAAGGACTGAACGCCTGATGCTGCTAGCCTCTTTATTCGACATGATTTCCAACGCGACTTACGGAGCACTTGCTGCTGTTGCGCTGTGGGGTCTTTATTGCATCGTGATTGTTTGGACTCGAGTTAATAAAAAACGATTCAAGTCTGAAGAAGATCAGGATGTCTTTATGGATGACATCGATCAAATGCTCGATTCCGGTGACTACGAAGGTACGTCAGAATATTGCGAAGGCGACGGACGAGCGATTCCACAAATTGTTGAGATGGCAATTCGTCATCGTGAAATGGGTTACAAAAAGGCTCGGCAATTTGTCATGGATCGATTTCAACGTGATGTGATGAGCGACATCGAGTATCGCTTATCTTGGGTTAGCACTGTGATTAAGAGTGCTCCGATGATCGGATTGTTCGGTACGGTGTTCGGGATGATGGGAGCTTTTGAGACGTTGGCGACTTCGGAGTCAGTTGAGCCAAAGTTTCTTGCAAAGGATATTAACATCGCACTGCGGACGACTGCTTGCGGACTGGCAATCGCGATCCCACTGATGATCTTGGTAGCGAATGTAAATATCAGGATTGCCAAGATGGAGGATTTGGTCGGTGCCGGATTGGCTAGGTTTATGGCATCGTATCGAGCATCGTTAGCCAAGTTTTCGGGCGACTCAAGAAAATAGCTGCGTCGTCAGCGAGCGTAACCTTTTTTAAAACTCACAGAGTTAGTTCGCCCAAATTGGTAAGTGCACAACGATTCATCAACGACGAAGGACTCCTGAAGAACAGGATTGAATTCAATGAGTGAGCTAGATGATGTGATGGACGATGATGATGATTTTGTCATCCCGCGAAAGAAACGCGAGGATGATGAGATGGATATCACGCCGATGATTGATATCACTTTCCTTCTGCTGATTTTCTTTATCGTTTGTTCCACCATGGACCCAACCAAAATTGGGAGCATCCCTGAGGCGGATAATGGGTTGGCAATCTCTGCAAAAAACTCTGCGGTGATTTTTATCAAGCCGTCCGGTAGCGACAGCGTGGTTTTGAGTACTCCTGATGGAACAGAATTCAGCTCAGATGAGAATGAGCAAGCGACTGAAATCATCGAATACATCACGAGCGAGATGGAAAAGTCGCTCGGGACTCCCAAGGAGCATGTGATGTTGTTTGGTGATTCTGAAGTAAAAGTCGGCCAAGTCACAAGAATTCAGAAGTTGATTGGTGATGCTTTTGAGGACTTGGATTCGACATATATCGCTGTCAAGGAACAGTGATTCGAGTTTGATAGTCGAATAGATGCAATTTGAATTTAACCGGGAACCGGAAAGCCGAGTCGCTCATCAAGAGGACCTGCGATCACTCCTGGTTTCAAAAGTTGTTAAGCCAAATAATTAAGCGTTTGTTATGTCGATTCAATTCACGTGCGAGCATTGTAATGCGACTCATCTGGTCAACGATCGGTTTTCCGGTAAACGCGTTCGGTGCCCAAAATGTGAATCTCCTGTAACCGTGCCGGATAGGAATCAGGGCATCGAGTTTTTGGATGATCCATCCGATGATGACCTTCTTGGTGCACAGGATCGCCCCGCAGCAAGTGTTGATTTGCCGATCGATCAGGTGCTTGACTCAAGTTCGTCTGCAATGGCTTTCAGTGATCAAGGCGGCCGTTTAGCCGAGACGGTTCTGCAAGAGGATGAAGATGAAGAGCCAGTGCTCGCTCGTAAGCGTCGTCCTGAAGAAGAGATGGACATGACTCCGATGGTGGACGTTACGTTTCTCTTGCTGATCTTCTTTATGGTGACTGCTGCCTTTAGCTTGCAGAAGTCGATAGAGATGCCCCGTCAACAAACGGACGCACCAAGTACGAGTGTGCAGGAGGAGGAGGTTGAGGAGCTGGATATGGTTGAACTGCAAGTCGATGAGTTTGGCTCTTTCCTGGTCATGGCACCCGAATGGGAGCGCGAAACACCCGGAAAGCAAAATCTAATCTCCGCTTTGAAAGAGGCAATTGCGGGAAACACAGATGGAATGCGATTAGTCGTGAAGGTGCATGAAATGGCCAAGCTGAAATCGCTTGTGGATGCAATGGATGCAGGAACAATTGCAGGATATGCTCAGCTCGAAGTGATGCAGGTAGAAGAGTTTGATTGAGATGAAGTTAAACTACAGAAATTTATTTTTGCGGTAAAAAATCGGTTCGCCGCCAACCCGCGTTTTACAGCTCCCGACGTTTATAGATTCTTGGCAAATTATGTTAGCAAATGAACTGATTGATCGATTGGAGAGCCTCGGACTACTCGACCAAGAGATTATCGAGGCATTGCGTGAGCAACTTGTACAGGGTGGTACTCGAGTTACTCCCGAAGCGGTTGCAAAGCTGCTCGTTGATAACGGCCATCTCACTCGCTTTCAGGCGACCAAGTTGATTGGTGAATTACGAAGCGCGGAATATGATTCGGAAACCGGAGGTCCGGGGGGACTCATCGAAGAATTGGAAGTCTTGCCCGAAGACGATATTGAGCCGATTGAGGTCGAGGCCGAAGAGGTAATGCCGGTTTATGAGGCATCTACAGAGCTCTATGAATCGTTCGAAGAAAGTGAAGTCGTAGCCGTTGAAGCCGTAGAGCTTGGAGAGGATGAGGCGAAGGTCGATAGGCCGAAGCCCAATCGAAAAAAGCCAGATGTAGAGAAGTCGCAGTGGGATTCGTTCAAGATCTACGGCTACGTTGGCATCATCATTTTCCTATTGCTCATCGGTGGTGGCATCACTTTTGTTTTAACGCGTGAAGATGCTGATCAGGTCATTGGTAAAGCCAACGAACAGTACGACAACCAGAACTACCAAGCGGCTCAAGACATGTACATGAGCTTCCTTGAGAGCTTCGGAAACGATAATCAATATTCGTCCATGGCTCGAGCAAGAATCACCATGACTGAGCTTTACAAAGCTGCTGAGTTCAAGCAAGAACCTTGGCAAGCTGTTGAGCTTGAGAAGGAGAAGTTGCCGTTAGTCGCAGACGAACCGGGTATGAACGAGGAAAGGCCTAATCTTGCAGCATTGATGGTGGACATAGCTGCGAACTTAGCAGATTCAGCGGGGCGAGCGACTGAGACCGAAAAAAAACAGAGTTTGCTGGCGGTGCTCGATGAGCAATTAATGTTGATGGAAAATCCTCAGTACATGATGTCGTCTGTTAAGGTGACACTGGCATCTCAGATTCAGAATGTCATTGAATCTAGGGCGAGGGTTCAGCGAGACATAAGTCGTAATATTCGTCTAGATGAGTCTGAAGCTTCGATGATTAGCTCGCTTGATAAAAGCGATACAAAGTCAGCCTATGACACGCGAAAAGAATTGCTGAAGTCCTTTCCGGAACTGTATGACCACGAGCGTCTTGCAACGCTGATTAAGCGAGCCAGCGAGATTCAGCAGACACTCGTTGCAGCCTCCAGTGAATTACCTAAAGCCACGAGTCAAGATTCTTCTGACGCTCAGCTCAACTCGCTCGTTCTTACGACCCTAGAGGGTAACACGGTACCCGATCTTCAAGGAGTGACGCTCTACTTTCGCGCTGGTGGGTCGATACTAGCTTTTGATGGTGAAACGGGTGAACTGCTGTGGCGAAAGTATGTTGGCGTTGCCAAGGATCTACCGCCGGTGCAACTCGTAGACGGTGTGCTTCTCAGTCAATCATCAAGTTTAGAAATTTTAAGATGCAATGAAAGCGATGGTAGCGTCGCTTGGAAGTCAAGTATTGGCGAGGATTTTAGTGAGCCAGTTGCAGTCAAGGATGATATCTACATCTCAACCTCTTCTGGTCGATTGCTCGCGATTGATGCTATCTCGGGCGATGCCAAATGGGCCACACAGTTGCCTCAGCCAATGAATACAGGGTCAGGTGTGGATGAGCGTTTGCGCAGATTGTACGTGGTTGGTGATCACTCCAATCTTTATGTCTTGAATAGTCGTGACGGTTCCTGTGTCGAAAGTTACTACTTGGGGCATGAGTCACAGACGATTTCAGTGCCACCGGTGCCATTGCTTGGCCATTTGTTCATTATCGAAAATGCTGGACTGAATTACGCAAACGTCCACGTTTTAAGAGTGGATGAGCGTGGTGAGAAATTAGTCCAAGCACAAGCGCCTTTTCGCCTGATTGGTAACGTTATTGTTTCTCCAGTTGTTGATGGGCGACGATTGATTGTTCTCACTGATCGTGGGGAAGTGACAGTCTTTGATATTGAACCGACCGCTGAGCGGGAGCAAGTGACCGTTGCAGCAACCCTGCCGGCGTTCTATGACGAGCCTACATCTACCCAAATGGCAGTTGGCAAGAGCCAAATGTGGATAACCGGTACGCGATTGGGTCGCTATGAACTGCAGATTAATACTGGACGCGTGATTCGAGACTGGAGTATCAATGAGCTTGATACGTTTATTGGTAAGCCGTATTCCAGTGATGATGCACTAGTTCACGCTCGAATTCTTAGGGATACCTCCGCGATTCGCATCACTGCGGCTAATCCTAAGACGGGTGATGAAATATGGCGCACGGATGTCGGTGTTCCGATTTCGCTCTTACAGCCTAGTTCGAATGGAGTACATGTTGTTACGACTCAGGCTGCCTTGTTTGAGCTGCAAATTGACAACTCTACGGGTCAATTAAGCGGTGGTAAGCAACCACTTGAGAATCCAGGCGACAAAGCGGTTGCGATTCAGTTCACCGATCCAATTCAAATCGATGACAAGCGTCGTGTAATGCTTAACAAAGTTGGCGATCCTTCGTTGCTTGTTTATGACCCTGATCGAGAAACAGAGAAGCTCAGACGCGTGACGATGAGGCTTCCATCCGGATTGCCAAGAGCAGGCGGTGTAGCATCAGGCGGCGGTTTGCTTTTGCCGCTCGATAATGGACGAATCGTCTTGGTGGATTGGAGAACGGGGGCGGTAAGTTCTTCGGCTCCATTCCAACCAGCCAGCGATCCTGTGGGTGAGGTGATTTGGACCAAACCGATTCCATTGCCCGATGACGCAGACCAAGTTGTTTTGGCTGATAACCGCAAGAAAATCTATCGTCTTCGTGTCGGTGAGCAAATTCGAGAATTGCAATCTAAAGATTTGGAGTTTCAGCTGATTGGTCCGTCAACGCGGACTGATAACACTATGGTTGCAAGCATGGCGGGACCTGCAGCTGATTTCCTTGTTGGATTTGACCTCACGAATTTAACCGAAACTTTCCGAACGCTTCTCAACGGGAGAATCAATTGGGGGCCTGTCTCAGCAGGTGATCTGGCTCTAGTGAGGACAGACGATGGAGTGTTGCATGCTTACCAGTCTTCTGGCAATCAGAGCTTTGAATTGAACGTTCCCGAAGGTGAGATTGTGGGTTCTCCATTGCGAGATGGAGACAGGATTATTCTTGTTGGTCGATCGGGTTGGGTGATCAATGTAGATGCTGGCTCAGGCGAGCTTTTGAATCAAGTCGATCTTGGACAGCCAATATCAGCTGATCCTTTGTTGATGGATTCAACAAAACTTTTAGTACCTGGTGCTGAAGGCGTTGTCTATCAAGCTGAGGTGCCCGTCCAGTGAGAAACAAAACGATTAAAACGAAACGATTGATTGGTAAGCAGGCGTGTTGCATCGCCTACGCGTTGTATCTGTCAGTCTTTGCGTTTTTAGCCGATGCGCAGTCACAAACAATGAACTATGCGCAAACGGGTACTCCGCCGGATCTTGGCTTGGGTCTTTTGCAAGAAGAGCCCCATGACATTGTTTTCTTTACAGAAGCTGCGGGTGGTGGCTGGGCCAAGGTATTTCCCCTAAGTTTTCCTGGGAGAGTTCCACCAACTAGCCCAACTGGCAGTTTGCGTTTTCAAGTTCTCGGTATTGAGGGAAAGGACTTTGCTGCCAAGTGGAGTGAAATCGATCGTTTTGACCTTTGGGAAATTCGTTTAGAACGTGAAACAAAGGAACGCATCGCGGCGAGTGACTTCGTAGGCGCCTATCCTTTCTTATCCGTATTGATCAGGGACTATCCGACTAGACCGGGTTTGCGTGAACTTCGATGTGACTACCTTTTCCAAGATGCAGTTGGGCGCGCGAATCGTGGTGAATACGAATCGACGTTAGCGATGCTGGAAGAGCTCAAACGCTACGCCCCTGAGTATAAGCAATCGACAGTTTTGCAAGCCATTTCAAATGTTACCGATCAACTGATGCAGCAGTTGATGAGTGAACAGGATTTGGATTTGGCACAGCAACTTCTTGCACGCTTGGCCAAAGATTATCCGGGAAACACCCTCGAGTCCATTTCAAAGTGGAACGGGGAGTTTCTTGCGATGGCTCAAGTGAAACGAGATGAAGCCATCAAGGCAAAGGATGCAATGGATTTTCGGTCAGCAAGGATGCTTGCTCGCGAAAGTGTGTATCTGAAACCTGATATTGAAGGTGGCCAAGAGCTGATTCGTGAAATTGACACGATTTATCCTCTGGTGAATGTTGGCGTTCTTCAGAGCGCGACAGCACTCGATCCCACTCGGCTTGATAATTGGGGAGCGAGAAGAGCGGGACGACTTATCTACAGAACGTTGTTCGAAATAGAAGAGGCGGGGCCAGAAGGCGGAGAGTACAAATTTATTTTTGGAGATGTGGAAACGAGTCCGGATCGAATGCACTTTGATTTGATTCTGCAGCCCAATAATCTGGTTCCTCCCTTAGATAAAATTGAGGCTTTTTACCTAGCTGACGTGATGGCTAATCGAGCCAAGCCGCAATCGGATACATATTTCGCGCCGTGGGCCTCCGCGGTTGAGTCCATCGGACTACAGGGTCCACAGCAGGTAACATTTAACTTGCGCCGACCTAACGTACTGCCAATTTCTTTGCTGCAGATTCCAGTTGACGGAAGTTGGTTTGGCGGTGAGCCGATGTCTCCCACCGGAGACTATCGCCGGGAGTCGATTGAGAAGGATATCGTTCGTTTTGTGTTGTCTGGCGAGCCAAAAGTTCCAACGCAGCCGCGTGAGATTGTTGAGATAAGAAGTGCTTCGGCATCAGAGGGTGTAAGTGCTTTATTACAGGGAAAAATTGATGTGTTGGATCAGCTCTTTCCTGCGGATGCAGTGCGATTAAGCAAAAGTAAAAAAATTAAAGTTGCCAATTATCCTTTGCCTACCGTGCACATGTTGGTGCCATGTTCTGAGCACCCGTATCTTGCAGAACGCACCTTTAGACGAGCTCTTTTATACGGGATCAACCGTCAAGATATTTTGACAGGTGAGTTGCTCGAGGGTTTGGAGTCGGAAGGATGCCGAGTCCTGTCGGGGCCATTCCCAGCGGGAGTGGAGCTCAATGATCCGTTGGGATATGCATACGATCAAACGCTCGAGCCACGCCCTTACGAACCGCCACTTGCTCAGCTTTTGATCGCAATGAATGCAAATCAAATGAAGTCGGAGGCGGAGCGTAAAGAGGAAACGATGCCGGCGATGACACCGATTCGGCTCGCTTATCCGCCAGACAATCTCTCGCGGGTTGCGTGTGAAGGGATTCGGACTCAATGGGAATTACTGGGGCTCGAGGTTGAGTTGGTAGAGTTACCTTTCGGAGAAACGTTTCCTGATCGAGAAAAGAATATCGCTGACATTGTTTATGTATCTGCCGCAGTCTGGGAGCCAGTCATCGATGCGGGGCGATTGTTAGGCCCCAATGGCTTGGCGAAATGCGAGGACCAGCTAGTGGGTCTGGGGTTGCGACGCCTCGAAGAAGCAAAGAATTGGAGGGAGGTTCGAGATCGCCTAGTCGATCTTCATGCGATTGCACATCATGAATTACCAGTGCTACCTTTATGGCAGATGGTTGATTCTTACGCGTATCGTCGAGACTTAATTGGGATGGGTTCCGATATTGTTTCGTTGTATCAAAATGCGGACAACTGGCGATTAGGACAATGAGCATGACAGTATATCGATACCTCGCTTCCATATTTTTGCTAGTGATCTTTGTCGTAGTTGCCTTCGCAGAAGAACAGATTGCCGAAGTCAAACAGCCACAGGAGGGTGCAACCCCTTCTGTAGGGAGTCAACCTTTAGATGATGATTCCGGTGCTGAGGTAGCAGAGGACGCAACGCCTTGGGATTACGATCCCTATAAGGTTTTAATTTGGTACGTGAATGACGATGACAGCGTCGATTTTGCTTCGCTGCAAAAACAAATTCAGGCCGTTCTCGACCGAGATTTTCAGGCTGTGTGGAGAGTTGATTACGCCGTGGCACCTAGCTCAGTCGCGACGGCCGCAAAACGAGGTATGTCCAGCCTTACTTACGATCTAATTACTGCGGCGGATCCTGTCATCGCGGTCAGAAGAGATCATCCGGACGCGGTGCGTATTCGCGTAGCGAAAAACATCAGCGATTATGTTCCAAAGGTTTATTCGACTGAGGATCGTGCAGAGGAGGTGATGCGAAAAGCAATCGCCATTGGTAACGATGATTTTGATGGGATCAAGGAAAAGCTTGAAATTATTTCGGGTGATGAGTTTGCGGTGCGAGAGCTTTGGAATGAAACAGAGACGGACGCTTTGTCAACAGAAAATGCGGGAACCGATTCGTCCAATTCTGAAGGCGTAGCAGGTTCAGATTCATCTAAAGCAGAAGCCATCCTTGTATCCCGAGGTATTGCCAATACGTTAAATCCAGAAGCAAAGTTGATTGTCCCTCGCATTTCTGATCTCGTCGGAGAAATTATTGAAAACTATGACAAAGTGTTCATTGTGTCAGTCGTTAATCAACGATCACCAACTGAGGTTGAGGTTGTAGAGTTTGATACTTTAATGAGGCACTTTGGTCCGGTTGCTAAAGTTAAATCTTTTAATCGTAGTTTTTTGCCGCGTGCCGTAGCACTCGGACTAACTAAAGCATTCGGTCCGATGGTACGCATCGAAAATGCTGGCCAGAGATCAGCACTAGGTTTGGTTCGTGCTGGTGGTTTAGTAAGAGAAAAAGATCGCGAATCCTCACCAGCTTGGATCCGCGTTGGTGACGTATTAGAGCCGATGACGCGTAAGAATGATCGCAACGGCGATCCGATCATGATTGGACCACTTGATTGGGCCTATCTGCATGTCACCGAGCTGGATGGGCATAATGATCGAAATGTCCAGATGGATTTTTATTCAGGACGTGGTGGAGGCTTACAGGGGCGAAAAAATAAGAGAACGTTTAAAACTGCATTGAAAGTGCGACCACAACTCGAATCCACTGAGATGCGTTTACACCTCCAGCGTGATCCTGATTTTCCGCTGATTGGTTATGAGCTTTATCAAAAAGATCTCGAATCGGGTGACATGACGTTTGTTGGACGAACCAACTGGAATGGGCTTCTTGTAGTGGAGCCTAGCGATGAACGGTTGAGACTGATGTATGTGAAAAATGGTGGCGCGATTCTTGCGAGATTACCCATCGTTCCCGGTTTGTACCCTCGCGTCGTAGCAGATCTCTCTGGCGACGATATTCGTCTTCAAGCAGAAGCATATATCCGAGGTGCTCAAAATTCGATCATCGACCTTGTTGCGATACGTGAATTGTTCAAGGCAAGAATATTATTGCGACTTGAACGCGGAGAAATGGAAAAAGCAGAGGAGTTGCTGACGGCCTTGCGTGATCAGCCAACTAGCGAGGGCCTCTACGGGGCGATTGGGAAGAAGCAGCAAGAGTTCATTAATTTGCTGGGAACCAAAAATGCCAACCAGAGCCGAAAGGTTGATGAGATGTTCTCAAATACCAGAGATCTTTTGCAAAAACACATCACTCCGAAACTTGTTCAAGATCTTGAGCTTGACTACATCGAGGCTCAAAAGAACGGCGGAAAGCTTCCCCCAAGAGATAAACAGCCAAAGGTTGACAATTCTGCGGACGGCGAATCAGATACATCTAAAGACGAGGGAAAGTCGACGTCCGAGTAAACAACGAAAATCAGCCTTCGCTTATTAGCGTTGTTGTGTTGTCATTCCATCTTGCGAGATGGAGATAAATTGACAATGTCACTCCTGCGTGTCTCGCCAAGAGGGTCTTCGTTTTCGGGCTTTTGGGTGGTGAGTAATAATCTGAAACGTCGCATCTCGGCCTGATAGTTTCCTGCCGATCGGACGCATCGTAGGTCGAACAATCTTTGCCCTTAGCCTCTTGTCTTCTTCAAATTGATCATCATCCAATTCGAACTCAACCCACAGGCCTTCGATTAGCTCGACTGCAGATGATTCTCCAAGCGTTGCGGAATCAGGTTTCCAAGTAGACATATGAAAAAACACGTCTTCCTTGTAATCCTCCGCGGTAATAAATCCGTAGTCGCCTTTTTCGGCCAGAAATTTTACTTTTCCAAGGCGACGTCGCTGAATTCTGAATTTTTTATTCAGTTCAGGCGGTTCATCAGATGGCATTGGCATTCAACGTATTCCACTTAAAACAATTTGAATCCAAGACCGGCAGTTCTAAATGGCTGTCACACCATCGGTCGTTGATTGAGAAATTCCAGTTTAACGAATCATTTCACTTTTGATTAGCGATAAAATATTCTTTCTGGGCGGATCATCGGGTGCTAAGTAAAAGGCAAACTCCGAATGGAAGCATCTTTCCTTGGACGTTGGCGAGGTACGTTTTAGAGCATGTCGATCGGATCGATATCTACCACAAACTGTATTTCGCTGTTGTCAGGAACTTTGAATTGATCGGTTCCAACTCTAATGGTTTCACCGAGCTGATTTGCATTGGTCGATTGCAGCAGGATATGAAATCGATACTTGCCCCTAAGACGTGTGATAGGTGGCGGCGCTGGCCCAAGAATACGCACCTCAAATCCTAGTGTGGTTCTCGCAGATTCGAGCCTTTTTGCGATCGATTGACTGACGATTTCCGTCATCTTTTCGTCAGGGCCACGTATGATGATTCTCGCAACACTACCAAAAGGCGGGTAGTGAAATCGTTTTCGATTGATTAGTTCATCTTTTGCAAACTTGAGGTAGTCGTGTCGCGAAGCGGCTTGGATAGCCGGGTGTTCCGGAGTGAAGGTTTGAACAACCACGCGTCCTGAGCGATTGCCGCGTCCCGTTCGGCCGGCTACCTGTGTGACAAGCTGAAACGTTCTTTCAGCGGCACGAAAATCGGGAAAGTGCAGCGCGCTATCCGCATTGATCACTCCCACCAAGAGAACATTCGGAAAGTCGAGGCCTTTCGCAATCATCTGTGTTCCTAGCAAAATGTCAATTTCACCGGATCGAAAGTTTGATAATACCTTTTGATGGCTTCCAGGTTTGCGCATCGTGTCGCTGTCCATCCGAGCAATACGAGCTTCAGGGAAGCGATTTTGTATTTCAACTTCTAGTTTTTGCGTGCCTAGACCGCCGAATCGGATGCCTTCAAATCGGCATGATGGGCACCAGGGTGGTGTTCCAATGGTGTAATCGCAGTAATGACAAACTGCTTTGCTCCCGTCTCGATGGTGAGTGAGGGATAAGTCGCAATCAGGACATACCACCACATGACCACATGCCGGGCATTGAATGCTTGTAGCGAAACCTCTGCGGTTAAGGAGGAGCATGATTTGCCCTCGCTCTTTGAGTGTTTCTTGTATTGCTTGGTGGAGTGGTCGACTGATCGCACCGTTAGTGCGATCCTCCTTTAGCCGAAGATCAACTAATTGAACATCGGGCATTGGCAGCGTATTAACTCGACCAGATAACGAAATTAAGTCTGCAAAACCAGAGTCCGCTGCCTGCCAAGATTCTAGAGAAGGAGTGGCAGAACCCAGAATGAGTGGAATGCCTAATGATTTGGCTCTAGCGTGTGCGACCTTTCTTGCGTGATACCGAGGTTGAGTATCTTGTTTGAACGAAGAATCATGTTCTTCATCCAAGATGATGACTCCCAATCTGGGGAACGGCGCGAAAACCGCGCTTCGCGGTCCTACTACAACTTGAACATCACCCTGTCTTATCCTTTGCCATTGAAAATGTCGTTCAGCGGGTGTCATCTGACTATGCAGAACCGCGACTGACTTGAATCGCCTCTCGAATCGACCCCGTGTTTGGGGCGTGAGACTGATTTCAGGAACCAGTACGATCGCTCCCCTACCAAATCTTACGACGTGTTCGATTGCACGAATGTAAACCTCGGTTTTGCCGCTGCCCGTGACGCCATGCAACAGGAATGTTTTTTGGCTATCGCTGTCAATCGCGTCAACGATCCGCTTCAAAGCATTTCTTTGATCTTCGGTAAGCTGAAGTTTGCGTTCTGCTTCTCCATCGTCAAGACGCCAGCGATTTAACGATTGCCCAGACAACTCTCGTCGGCTTTCGGCATGAATCAGGCCTTTATTGAGTAACCGCTTGATGGGGTCCTGCGAGCATTGTGCATCGAGCATCAATTGAGCAGTGCTCAACGGTTGATTCGCACGAATCAATGAAAGAAGGGCCGCCTTTTGTTTGACCGGAAGCGAGTTAATGGTTTCAGCGTTTTTTGCATCATGACCGGGCGAGTAATAGATCGTTTCACGAGTGCCGGCTAAGCTTCGAACGCTTGATGGAATCAAAGTATCAAACACTTGGCCGGCCGGAGCTTGATAATAGTGGCTCATCCAAAGAACCAAACGTACGAGTGAATCATCGCAAAGCGGTTGATCATCGATTACGTCAGATATTGCCCGCAGTTTGCGGTTGGAATTTGCTTCGGTTTGAACCTTGGTGCACCAACCTAGCATCGGCTGTCGTCGGTTTCCTAGAGGTACTTTGACCCGCATTCCGGGTTCTAAAGATCGATGTGATGTTCCGACGGAGTAATCGTAAGGCCCGTACGGAGCTTCGCTGAACACGACAGTCGCTACAGTAATGGGACCCTCATCCAAAATCTCCCATGGCGGGGGAGATAAGTCAAAAAGTTCACCTTGGTGCGCAGGTAGATGACTCGCCTCTGCACCTTTGGCTGCGAAATCGGGACAGTCACTTTCTTCTCGTGGAAGATTGCGTAGGTCACCAGCATTCCGTTCGTTGTTTCTCTTTGCCATGAAAGATTGTGATAATTATCGAAAGGCGACCGGCGTTTGCATTAGCTGCTAGCAATGATAACTTGGCTTGCACGATGATTCTGCGATATTGCGGGCCTCAGGTATAGTGCTTTTAAAATGCCGTGTTCGGACGATCAAGAGATAGGGCAATAAAATAGACGGGGCAATAAAGATGTAATCAACATCCAGCTTTCGGGAAAGTAAGAGTGATCTTGCAAACTTTGGTAATCACTGCTTGGGAGGTTTGAGGGATGAGGATTGGTTTGTTTGGTGGATCGTTTGACCCCGTGCATCTCGGTCATTTGTGGATTGCGGAGTTTGCTAGAGAGTCGCTTTGCCTAGATGAAGTGCGGTGGATTCCAGCTGCACAATCACCTCTAAAACCATCTGCTCCGATTGCAACGAACGAAGAGCGACTGACCATGATTCGTTTGGCAATTAGCGGAGCGACCGGGCATACCATCGATCCACGCGAGTTGCAAAGAGCTCAACCTAGCTACACGGTCGACACCGTAGAAGAGATTTGTGCTGAAGACCCTCACAATGATTATTTTTTGATCGCTGGAAGTGATTCGTTAGCCTCAATGCCTGATTGGCGTTCACCAGAAAGAATACTTCGTTGCGTAACCCTCTCGGTTGTTCGTCGTGGGGGTGATCCACCGATCGACTATTCGGTTCTCAATGGAATTGTCGATGGCCGATTACTTGAGTCAATTCTCGCATCTGAAATTAGTATGCCCGCGATTGAAGTTTCAAGCACGGAGATTAGAAATCGCATCAAAAGGAATTCAAGCATCAGATATCAAGTACCTCATGCAGTCGAGGTTTTCTTGCAATCAAACAAGATATACCGCTAGCGGACAGTGATTAGGGAAGAGAGCGAAGGGCGGAACAAAGTCTTGTTGTCTCTTCAACCAGCTCCGTAATTCGTTGGTCAATTTGTTCGTCAACCAGATCATTACCTTGAAACGCATCACCTAACGCGTAAACGAATCTAGGGATAATGATACATCGAAAATCTAGCATCAAGCTATTCGCCACACCCATAGCCGACATGAAGCTTCCTGGGCCACCTGCTGCGAGCATGATGCCGACTAACTTGTTCGTCCATGCCTTTCCCGTTATTTCAATCGCATTCTTCATAACTGCGTTTACATCGTAGTTGTAAACGGGAGATGCCAGAATAATTGCGTCAGCTTGATTAATCAGGTTAGCGAGTTCTTTGGCGTTTGGGTCGCCGTATGCTGTTATGCCATCACACAGTGGCAGGGGTTTTTTAGATAAATCAAACAGTTCGACTGGTTCCGATTTATTTTCGAGTTTGGCTTTTGCTTTTTGCGCCAAGATCCTACTTCGACTGTCTGGGTGTAGGCTTGCGCTAATGACGAGAATCATCGAATCATCTTTTAGATGAGTGGCTAGCTTTGAAATATGTTCATGTATCGTGCCACAAGTTGACAGTCATGTCGAGAAGACGAAGGAATGCGGCTTAGGTAGGGCAAGGTAACAGACAAGGGTGCGGGCATTTCCCAGTTACACTGTTTTCTCTCGGAAATGCCTGATTCTGCCTGTATTGCTCCACTCCTAACACCTTTAGCTGGGCGATAAAGGTGATCAGTTGATTCCCAAGCGATTTTTGAGAATTTCGAAACGGTGGTGCATTTTCTCACTGCTGCTGTGGACGTGTTCCGCCTCGGTGATGAAGCGTATGTTTTTGTCTGGATAAACGTCTTCTTCGATTAGTGTCGCAACAAATTCGTCAAGAGGTCTCCCGTACATGATGATCAACTTGTGCTCATCTAGTTGAACTTCTTGACGCTTCTGGGGGTTAATGACAGCGATACCAGTGCATCCGTCATTTAACAATAGATCTTCAAATTCAAGTAAGACGCTTTTCAGAACTGCCGCGTCAATGTGTTCTCGATAAAGTTCCTGATGTGTACTTTGCACTCGGTGGCTTGACTCTAGTACCACATCGACAACTGGCCCAAGGCGATCAATCAATTCAAAGAATAAATCAAGTAGCCTGTGCTGGGTCACTGAAGCCATGATTGCGGGCGTCTTTAAGCCGGTTGTGTCATCTACATGTTGATCGAATCGGAATCCCTGCTTAGGAACAACTTGCAGGTCGTAAGAGGGTCTGACCGCATCGGTGAGATCGAACGCTCCATACGTGCGGATGTTCATATGGGTGTTCAGTTCGTCTCGACTTAAAGTTTCAAAACTCCCTCGAGCGGGACGACTTGATTCTTGACCCTTGAGATTGCTTTGCAGGATTCGTTTAAGAAAGCCCATTACTAACTACGACCGGTTACTCTTGGTATTGATAAAGACCTGGTAATTGGCAAACTTTATTGCCAATGCCTACATGAGAACCGTAGGTCACGATCTTTCGGTGATGAATCAAAACCGGTGTTACTTTTTCGCAAGCAATCTGAACCTAATCTTGATAATCGGCACAATCCTTACAGGCGTTACAATCTGGAACCGGGGTTGTAGCCGTGATGGGAAGTTGATGTTGAGTAGGGGCAGCATGAGGGGAGTTTGGTAAACATCAAACTCTCAAAGACATCGAAAATCGTAACAGTCGTGGGAACACGCTCATGTACTGATGCGTTTCACATCGTTGGATTTGGTTGGCAGAAGACCAAATGGAGTGTCGGGAACTTGACCGGGTTTTGTTGACGCACACGTCGCTAATCATGCGAGTCGTATGAACTGGATGTTGTTCCCTTGGCGATGTGTTTTGCTATTTCAGCAATCAGTGGATCGATGGTTTTGGCTTGAATTTTACGCGCCGGGTTCCAGTCTATCCAATGGGCAGCAATATGCTCGGTGAGGCAGATAGTCGGCTTGGTAATCAAAATGCCTAAAAAATAGCGAACACGCTTGTTATAATTTCTGACTTTTGGCTTGTAGTACCGTACTGGGTAGCAGATCTCAAAAGAGAAATCTTGATCGATTTCAATTTGGTCGGGTCTGATTCCAGTCTCTTCTTCAAGTTCGCGCAGGGCAGCTTGAAGAAAGCTTTCGCCCGCGTCACAGTGTCCTTTTGGTAAATCCCAGCGATCCGCATGCTCTAAAAGCAAAAACTGTAGATTTCCATTTTCTCTCAGTAGCAAGAAAATACCCGCTGCACGAACACTTTTTGTAGGTTCTGGTTGCATGACTTGCCTATTTAGAACACTAGTGGGCAAGCAACTTTAGGCGAGTGGAACCGTTTTTGCCAAAAATTGCTGCGATCCCTTTCCAGCCTAACTGCAAAGTAGATGCATGAAGATATATACCCGAACAGGTGACCAAGGTAGTACTGGTCTTTTTGGTGGACCGAGAGTTTTTAAAGATGCAGCTAGAATCGAGGCTTACGGAACTGTAGACGAATTGAATGCTGCCCTTGGAGTTGCTCGTAATGCGGGCGTAGGCGATCTCGTAGACGGCCAGCTACAACAGGTCCAGCACGAACTCTTTGCAATGGGAGCTGAGTTGGCCACTCCCGATCCGGAAAAGCATCAAACCCGCGTTTTAGGGGATTTTCATATAGAACGACTCGAACATTGGATCGATCTGCACGAAGAGGGTTTAGAGCCACTTCGGAACTTTATCTTACCGGCCGGCAATCAGGCTGCTTGTGCCTTGCACTTGGCACGAGGAATTTGTCGTAGAGCCGAACGGCGTGTTGTTACCTTGTGTAATTTGCCCGATGAATTGGTGTCCGATTCATTGGCAGTCTATCTGAATCGCCTTAGTGATCTGTTATTTGTTTTATCCAGAGTCGCCAACTCACAAGCAAATGACGCGGAGGTTAATTGGGTCGGTTTGGATGCCTTGAGAGTTCAGCAAAACACCTCTGGGCCATCTGGTAGTTTGTGAGAAGATTGTGCTTGGCTGTATGAGTTGCTCGCATACGATAAGCCCCCCGCATCCCATTTTTAGGGTTTTTGAGGAGTAGGGCTTGTAAAACTGCCGTTTCCTCAGTGTTTCGCGTCCTGCTAACCTAGGCATTACAGCCCCTGTGGAATAGTCCACAGAGTGGTGTACAATCGTCTAAGAGATGTTCAGGAATTTAGATGCTCCTGTCTGAGGTAAGGTTGTGAAAAAAGTCGAAGCTATTGTCCGTCACTTCAAACTTGAAGATGTGAAGAATGCTCTCACGGATCAAGGTATTCATGGGATGACGGTTAGTGAGGTTCGCGGGTTTGGACGCCAGAAGGGACATACCGAGATCTATCGAGGTACGGAGTATGCTATTGACTTTGTCCCCAAAGTGAAAATCGAAGTGATCTGCACCGACGATAATTTACAGATGGTCATTGATACGGTTTTACAAACCGCCCAGACTGGCCAAATCGGTGATGGAAAAATCTTTGTGACGAATCTAGAGGATTCAATCAGAATCCGTACCGGCGAACGTGGTGAAGATGCCCTATAGTTTCTGTCCCGCACGTCAGGTTGTCCTACCTAGTTACACGTCGATTTGCGTGTAGACGCTTGGTCGTTCAATTAAATCATTCGGATTCGATACCTGTCAGAGAGTCTTCAGCTGAATTGCGATTCATCGACCCCGGCTTTCCGGACTCTAGTGGTAATTGAGTGATCAAAATGTTGTTTGATCGAACTTTCTTCGCACGCTCCTGCATTGCAGAATAAGTAGAACTGCTTCTTCTAAGCCATTTCGAGCAGCGTAAAGTGAGCACCTGATTGGTGGCGGTAAAGAGGCATGAGATCAATTGTTCTTCATTGTCGAGAACTCATTCAGCAAGGTCGTTTGAAGGCTTTTGAAAGCCATGTCGCTGGCACGCCAGCAATGCAAGTGTCGACACTGTTGGCAGATGTTTATGATGATTTGGTTTTAGCGATATGGAATTCTGCGATAGATGAGCATTCTAATGGTCAGCAGGCTGTTGGCCTTTCGCTCGTCGCACATGGCGGATTCGGTCGTCGAGATTTAGCGCCATATTCTGATGCGGACTTGATGATTTTGACCAGTCGAGCTGGCGAATCGCTCGCAAATAAGGTAGCGGGTAACCTTACTAGGGACTTGGCAGACGCGGGTATTACACCCGGGTTGTCGATCAGACTACCTGATGAGGCTTGCCGAATGTCTTGGTCGGATCCGGTTGTTTACTCATCTCTGGCTGAATCTCGTTTGTTGGCTGGAAGCTTAAAGCTTTACTCAAGGTACTTTTATCAATTTAGTCGTGGAGCCAATCGACGAGCCAAGCGTTTGATACGTGAAGTTGTACAAGCGAGAGTGGATGAACGACGTAAATGGGGAGAAACTATTTACCTGTTACGTCCAAATGTAAAAAGATCTCGCGGCGCTTTGCGGGATATTCAATTAATAAGGTGGTTAGGATTTGCGCGAACGGGTGAAACCGATCTAGAACGCTTGGTGAAGCTGGGTGTGTTATCGGAGGAGGATTTTCGGTCGGTTCGAGCAGCTTATGCATTCCTTTTAAGGCTAAGAAATGAATTGCACTTTCGCGAGAAAAAAAATCAGGATGTTCTAGATCGTGCGATGCAGATGGAAATCGCAAAAGACTGGGGTTACGAGGGTGAAGATGGTTTGCTTCCTGTCGAGCAGTTCATGCAGGATTACTTTGCGCATACGCGTAACGTCCGGTACTCATCTAAGTTTTTTGTAGATGATGCAATCACTCGTCCGATGATTGCTAGCACCTATGAGTGGATCCGATCAAAAAAACTTGACGAATCAATCTTGATGGGGCCTACTCATATTTGGGTTAGGAAAGAACGTCTCAAAGAGTTCTCTCAGAGTCTGCCCGACGTTTTACGTTTAATGGGTTTAGCCAATCAGTATGGTAAACGAATCTCACATGCGACTTGGCAGGCGATTCGCTTGGCCATGCAGGATCGAGAAGTAACGGATCCGGACTCGCTCGCAATTGATGAGTTTTTAAATCTTCTTGGCAGTTCCGGGCGACTGGCCCCGCTTTTACGTCGACTGCATGAATTGAAGATACTCGAGCAGTTGATACCTGAATTTAAAAGAATGAGAGGTCTGCTCCAGTTCAACGCCTATCATAAATACACAGTGGATGCGCATAGCCTTCGCGCGGTCGAAGCCGTAACGGATTTATGTGACCAAGAAGGGGGCATGGGGCGGCGATACCGAAGAATCACGAATAAAAGAGTATTGCATCTTGCACTGCTGATTCATGACATTGGAAAAGGCTACGAAGAAGATCACTGCATTGTTGGTGCTCGAATTGCGAAGCAGACCGCAAAGCGTTTACGTTTAAATGATGAAGATGCGGAAACGCTCGAATGGCTTGTACTTAAACACTTAGCTGTCAATGTGATCGCTTTCCGTCACGATCTAACGGATCCTGAGATCGTCCTAGCATTTGCCTCGGAGGTTGGTTCCATCAGGCGATTGGAACTTTTGGTAGTTCATACTTACGCGGATCTGGTGGCAGTGGGTCCGGGTGTTGCAACCGATTGGAAGATTAATCTAATTGATGACTTATATCGACGAACGAGACGATATTTCGATTCTGGCAACCTTCCAGGAAGCCCCGATGATCCAGAGTTGGAGAGTGGACGTAGAGCAGTCAGAACCGAGTTGCAAAAGCGAGTCGCTCCCCAAGATAGTTTTGTATTGCTGAATAATCTTCCGCTGTCGCTGCTCGATCGGTGCGATGCTAATTGCCTCGCGGATGAGATTGAAATGTTTCGCGAAGTTAGTGCAGGAGAGAAAAAAACACTATGTACTTCGCACTACGATCACGAGTTGCAGGCAACTCGATTTACCGTAATTAAGCAAGAGACTTCGCATTCAATTGGTACATTCGCGCGCGCAACAGGTGCCTTAAGCACCTGCGGCTTGTCAATCCTGCGTGCTCGTATTGAAACGGTCGGAGACGTGGCATGGGATTATTTTTGGGTGGTTGACTCTAGTAACGCTGATGGAAAAATTAGTGATCGAGACACACAAAAAATTTCTGAAAGCGTGTGTCAGTTATTAGAGAGTCCGAACGAGCCGTTACCGCCGTATCGACGAAAGTGGGCTATGCAGGGAGACTGTGAGCCCGAATCAGTGAATCTTTTGCCAACAAGGGTTGTGATTGATAATGATACGGTGGATCGTTACACGATCCTCTCGTACTTTGCCTATGACTCTGTAGGCCTGCTTTACCGTATCGCCGCTGCCTTGTCTGAAAGGCAGGTCGTTTTGCACTTTGCCAAGATTGACACTCATCTTGATCAGGTAGCAGATGTCTTTTACGTGACAGAGAAAGATGGTTCAAAGCTGTTGGATGATGCTAGAAAGTTTGAAATTCGCGAAGCGCTGCTGCAGATCTCTCGACCTCGTCAATAAGTGTTATTTGTGGGTTGAAACTGGTCGATGGGCAAACTCGCCCTTCATGCAGATCTAATGCAACTTGAAAGATTGAAATAATTAACTGACCTGATTCTTAATCTGGTCCGAGGCGAACTTTCACAGAGAACGGTCAGGTCTTTTTCTGAACTTTAGCTTGATTGGCCCGTGTAGCTTGCGATGTTTCCCGTAGCAGATTGAAATGTGTCCAAATACTGGTTGGGTTCGTAAAACTCTGAACCTTAAAAAATTCCTCAATAAATGAGGAAGGTCTCCAGTCAGCACTTGGTTTTGCCGATAAAACGAACACCATGGATTGGGAGGGTGGAACGATTGGTGCCATCGTTCCGGCATTGATGGGCTATGGTGAGGCAGGGAGGGCTTCACCATGGCCCTTCTTTTTGTGTCAACCACGTATCACGGGCAACCTGCAGCTAAGAAAACAACTGTGTGATTACTTTCCCGTCTCTTACAAGTGTGATGGGTCGACCAGTGTTGCTGTTAAACTCCGTTGCCGGATCGATTCCTAAGTTATGGTAGAAGCTTGCCGCTACGTCATCTGGCGTGATTGCATCGTGCCGAGGTCCGGATGCAGTGTCATCACTTTCTCCGATAACTTGTCCCCCGCGGATTCCACCCCCAGCCATCAGCATAAACATGCAACGTGGGTAGTGATCTCGTCCTCCCTCTACACTACGTTGATTAATTTTTGGAGTGCGTCCAAATTCACCGGTCACAAAGACGGCTGTTGTCTCAAGCAGTCCTCGCTGTTCTAGGCCACTAAGCAATCCGCTTAGTCCAGCGTCTAACTTTGGTAGATTGTTGTTTTTTAATTTTGAAAAATTGTCTTGATGTGTATCCCATCCGCCAAGTTGCACACTGACGAGACGTACTCCGGACTCAATGAGTCTTAGCGCGAGTAAGCAACTTTGCCCAAAGGACTCTTCACCAAATTGCCTCGCAAAACTCTCGGGCTCTTGTCCAATATCAAACGCTTGTCTTGCTCTGGATGAGGTGATCATCGAATAGGCTTGCGAACCAAATTGATCCAAGCCTTCTAGTAGCTGATCAGACTTTTCCAAATCAGCGAAGCGTCGATCTAGTTTCTTGAGAAGTTCCTGTCGTCTTCCAACCTCATCAATACCAATGCTGTGTGGTAAAGAGATACCTCTTACTGAGAATGGCTCACCGAAGTTAGGGCTCGCGTTAGTTTCTAGTGCTGCGTATCGAATTCCCAAAAAGCCTGGCCCTTGAGCCGCCTTGGGAACCGCCACCAAGCTTGGGATCTCCGCATCACTTGGAAGCTTTTTGGAAAGCACCGCTCCAAAACTCGGGTATTCGAGTGCAGGAATGGGTTTGCTTCCCGTATTGACATACTCCTGGCCCAAACGGTGAGCTGCCAATGTATGACTAACACCTCTTAGGATGCAGAATTTATCCGCAACTTTCGAAAGTTTGGGAAGGTGTTCAGAGATTTCAATTCCCGGAACGTTTGTTCGAATTGGGTTGAAGCTCCCGCGGAATTCGCTCGGTGCGTTTGGTTTCAGGTCGAACGTGTCGAGATGAGACGGTCCGCCTGGAAGCTCGATAAAGATAGCGCGATCTGCTCTGCCAGATTTTGCTGCCCGGTCACTTGCTAAGGAGAGGTAATTTGGCAGGGAAAGTCCACCAATCGTGAGCGACCCAATTTTTAATAAGTCACGTCGTTTTACACCGTCACAAGTCAGATTCAATTGCATGGATCTATTCTTTGATAGGATTGATGATAGCAGTTACGAAAAATGGTGATGAATCATTAGTGGGTAACGATAAATTCTTTCGTATTCACTAATGCCCAAACAAGTGAGCTGACGCCTTCACTCGGAGTCTGCGAATTCTCGATATACGCGATTGAGATTTGCTCTTCTTCAGAATCAGGGTAGCGACTTAAGGTTCGAAGATAAGCTTGTTTGACTAATTCTTTAATGTCGGTGAGTGTTCCGGTTTTCGGAATTTGTTTTTCCAATATTTGCCACGTTTCTTGGCCGGCCATCAATTGTGAGAGTGTTGGTGCTTGATAGCCAAGAGTATTTAATTTTTTGACATGACGTTCGAATTCAGCTTGAAATTGCTTCTTGTATTTTGCTTGTTGCTGTTCACTCGCCTTTTTTATACGACTCAACTGATTCAGTATTTGTTTGCGAATGATGTTTGCGCGATTGTAATTTGTTCGCTCTTGACTCTCATTGTCATTGCCAGGCGGGTCTACCCCGATTGCTTTGCAGGCTTGGGATACCCAACCACGGCTATCAGCGAGTCGTTGGTGCATTTCAGTATCATTTCGCAAGTAAACTGATTGAAGGAGGCTAGGTGCATCGCTTCGATCGCAATCGCAATTTGATTCTCGAATGGATTGACCAAAGACTTCGAGCGCGAAGTCTTGCTGATTTCGGCGTAGCGGTTTCCCATCGGCAATTGCCATCGAGTCAACTTCCGCTCGAAGAGTTTCAGCCTGTTGGTCGGATCCAGTGGCAAGAACGACCGAGTCATAGACAACTTCGGCTGGAAGTCGGCGTGGGATATGCCGTGCAAAGTTCTTTCGATCCAGTAAGTTTGAATCGTTTACCTCCACACTCCGTTGGTAGGTATCGCTGGTCGTGATCGTGCGGTGTAACCACTGAAGGTCAAAGTCATTAGCAATGAAGGAAGTGGCAAGATAATCCATCAACGGACCGTTACTTGGTGGATTTGCTAAGTTCAAATCGTCAGTCGGATCCACGATGCCTATTCCGAAGTAATTGCTCCAAACTCGATTGATAATCGCTTTCGCAAAATATGGGTTGTTCGGGTCTCTCAGCCAGGACATGAGTTCTTGTCTCGGGTCATGATCGAGTCGTATTTCGTCGCTTTCGCCCAAGATTTTTCCTGAGGGGACGATGGGCGTCCTCACCTTACGACCTTGCTTTTTTGCCAAAGCAATTGCCTGTTGTTGTTTGGATGTAAGTGGCCTGACGTTGACGAGTAATTCACCAAAGGGAATAGTCTCGCCCTTTCTTGCTGCTTGGTAAAGAACTTTCCTTAGGTCATTGCCACGAAGGCTTTCATCTCCAGTCAAGTCAGCCAAGAGTCTATCTCGTTCTGCCTTTGCATCTTGCTCTACGAGATTTTGGTTGACTCTGATGGGGGTGAAGAGCTTGGAAAACCGTTCAAAGTCATCCTTTGACCATTGATCGAAGGGATGTTTGTGGCATTGCGCACACTCAATTCGGACACCAAGAAATGTATATGAAAATCCGATTGCGCGGTCCTCCGGCGTCTGGAAATTTCGTCTCGCCCAATATAGCGGCATTCCTTCACGATCAGCGAACTTAGATTCTTGACCTGGCTGGCTGGCATCTGTCATCGCTTTGCAGTAGTCAAGATAGGTTTCGTTCTGATTGCGGCTTGATGCGGTGACAATGCCTTCCACTATTTGATCATAGGGGACATTATTCTTGATTCTTTGCCTGAGCCATTCGTACCACATTCGAGTTGCTGAATTGCGAACGGGTAATACGTTATTCAGTTGTTCATCGCTGTTACCCGTCCAATCCGAAAATCGAGTAGCCCACCAAGCAGCGTATCCCTCTGACTGCAAGAGCTCTTCGATTAATAAATCTCTCTTGTTTGGATGATTGTCTTCTAGGAATTCTTCGACTCGTTTGGGAGATGGCAAGATGCCAGTGATGTCGAGGGATACGCGACGAATAAATTCTGCATCAGTGCAAAGGCCGGAAGCTTGTATGTTGAGTTGCTTCAGCTTCCGATCGACTAGCTCATCAATGCGATGCGATGATCGTGTGTTGGTTGACTTGTTTTTCGAATGGAAAGGGCGAATGACTGGTACAGGAATGACGGCGTTGTCGTAGGAAACGACTACGTGTGTGTCACCGGATTCGCCCTGACATACCTCACCTTGCTGGCTAACGGTAGCAATCGCGTCATCATTGGATTTGAAGCGGCAAAGAATCGTAACATCTTCTACTGTCCCATCTTCCCAATGAGCAAGAACCTTGAGTTCGACGCTAGGGTCATGCATTTTGAATTCAATTTCTGATGGTACCACCTCTAGTCGATTCAGTAACTGTGGCGGATTCGAATGATTGATCGCACCACTTGCGATCCAATTTCTTAGGATATTATGTTCCCAACTACCTTTTTCGAAGCGTTGTCCACCTTCGTGGAGATCTGCATCGAGCGGTTTCGCAAGGATAAGGCTTTCGTCAACGTCATTCAGATCGATGCGGCCAGTTGACTCGTCCATCATCGCGGCATGATCTGCTGCAAAGTCATAGCCAAATAGAGATAATTGAAAACCACCACGACCTTGAAAGGATCCATGGCACGCTCTTCCGTTACACCCTAACTTTCCTAGTAGTGGAATGACGTGCTTCTGGAAATCTGGCAATTCTGACGGCGAATCACTTTCAAAGCGAGTTTGGATTGATTGGATGACGGCAACTTGGGTTGAATCCTTAATTGCCAAGTTCGATTGTGCTGTTAAGCCGTGATGAAAGCTTGCTTGGAAAACTATCGCCCCAAAAAAGCCCGTTACGAGTTTTAACGTCGATTTACACATCAGTCGTATGGTTGGGTTGTGGCTTTGTGATTTAAACACTTGGATACCAATTTAGCCGAGAGTTGGACCGGTTAACTAACGAAATTGTGCAGTGGCTCTATTTGGTAGAATGGTTAAACCGATTGGATGATTCCAAAACTGCACGCGATGTTCGTCGTGATAACCCCAGACCATCTAGAAAGTATAGGATTTTGCATCGGGTTGTGGCTATTCACGTGTAAGAATTAGTTCAGCAACAAGTTAGAATCGACACGCTCCTTGCCCGATTGGTGCGTTCGCCGTACCTGTAAATAATGATTTTTACGAGATTACATTGGGTAAAGCATTGGTGTTTCACTCGCTTCATTGAGGATACGTATGTCAGTTGAAAATCAATCCGTTTGGTTGGGTTTTGACCTCGGTGGAACAAAAATGCTTGCGGCTGCATACGACGGTGAGTGGCGAGAACTTGGTCGGCGTCGACGGAAAACCAAAGGACGTGACGGAAGCGATGTTGGAGTGGGTCGAATTATTACCACCATCGAAAGATTGCTTGATGAGTCGAAAATACCTAGTCAGCAGTTAGCAGGAATTGGCATTGGTTGTCCGGGGCCAATTGACCTTGAACGGGGCAGAATTCTTACGACCCCAAATCTTGGGTGGGATGATGTAGAGCTCGGTGAGTCACTAAGCAAGAGATTCGGGTGCCCGGCAATTGTTTTGAATGATGTGGATGCCGGTGTTTATGCTGAATATCTCTTTGGATCGGCCAAGCAATCAAGGTGTGCGGTAGGAGTATTTCCAGGGACTGGCGTAGGTGGAGGATGCGTTTACGAGGGTCAGATTTTACAGGGCGCGGGTGTCAGTTGCATGGAAATAGGACACACTCGAATCGCCAGTTCAAATCGTCTTAGCGGCTCCCGTTTGACTGGGACGGTTGAGTCTGAGGCGAGTCGCCTGGCGATCGCGGCAGAAGCTTGTAAGTCCGCCTATCGTGGAGACGCCCCATACTTGGCAAAAAATTATGGGACCGATTTATCGGAAATACGCAGCGGTGCATTAGCCGATGCCATCAAGCATGGTGATCAAGCGGTCAAAGAACTTGTTATTGAGGCCTGTAAATCCATCGGTTATGCCGTGGTAAATATTGTTCATTTGCTGGCACCGGATACGATCATCTTGGGCGGTGGTCTTGTTGAAGCGATGGAAGAGCTGATCGTTGAAACCGTAAGGAACACCGCGAAAGCAAATGTGATGGACGTTTATCGAGATCGCTTTAGAGTCGTGTCCGCAAAGTTGGGTGATGATGCTGGAGTGATGGGGTCGGCTGCGTGGGCTCGCAAAAAGGTGGAGCGAGTTTAGAGTCGTTATGTAAAACGCGTGTGGAACACGAAGCATCAGACATGATCGTGTGCAAGTATCTTTGTGCGTTCACTGGAGATCTATCTTGTAGGTACAATCGAGTGCCATTGGCTAATCAAGTTGGCGGTTCACTGAGCCTGGGAACGACTCCCGTTCGGGCCACCACTAATTACGTGGCCAAGTGGTAGAGGGCGGGCTGCAGTTGCAAAACCTCGTTTGTAAAGAATTTGTTTTATCAATCGAAAAGACTGAAAACTTTCCGGGTAAACCCATATAGTAATGGTTGTAGAACCCGGATCGCGTCCGGCCAGCTCGATATCGAGTTGGTGACCATTCTCTAAAACTTCGCGAACGGGTGTCCCTGACGGATCCTCTAAGGGTTCAATGCTTAGATTTACTAATTGAATTCGTGTCGCCGTTTGAATTTGACCACCACGATTGATCGTGCCCTTTTCCTTGTCCAATTCATATTTTGCAACATATCCGCGAATTGGACCAACAGACGATATCTGCCTTCCTACTCGCGATCCAATCGACGCTCTCTCAAAGTCTTGCTTGATTGCGTTCAGCAATGGCTCGATCGGAACCACGGATAGTCGGTTATCCTTGAGGCGAAAGTGAATTTCCTCTCCAAAGACCGTCTTGGCCATCGGTGTTGGAAGATGTTGGATCTCTGTGACTTGATCTTCTTGCTTGGAAAGACGCTCAGCCTCTATTGATAATTCTTTGACCAAATCCTGCTTTTGTTGATAGGTGATCAATTGCTGGGCAGCTTCAATTTTTAAACTGTCAAGTTTGCTTTGAGATTCCTGCCAGGCCGTTTCCGCTTGATCAAGGATGTCTAGCAGCAAGTCTCTCTCTGCTTTAATTTGCCGAATTTGTATTTTTTGCTGGCCAATGAGTTTCTCAAATCGATCGGAATCAGCTTGGGCTGCGATAGCCTGTTGAGTTTTCTTGGTTAGTTCGGTGATCTGTTGCTGAGTTGCAATGTTTTTTCTTTGTTCTTCGGATTGCTTTTTTATATCTTCGATCCTGCTCGTAGATTGAGCGCCGAGAACGACGACGAGGATAATTAAGATTCCGACGAGATTTGCTACGATATCCAAGAATGCATCATAGCCAAGCTCGATACCTTGGCGTTTGCGTGTTGACGTCATTTGGGTGCGACTCTGATTATCTGGAGACCACTGCCTTGGAAATGATCTTTGAACATGTTGAATATTTGATGATCGCTCGCGTTAACGATTACTTCGAGGCTTGGTTGCCACTTTCCACCGGGTAAGGCGGGTCCCCATTGAATGATTCTTTCGTGAATAGCCGTTGCAAGCTGAAGTGATGCGCGTTCTAAATTGCCGTCAAAGAAAGAGAATACTTCAATTGATGGAGCATTTCGGCTTGGTAGTAAAACAAGCCGATCATGATGTAAGTCCACTCGCAGGACTCTTATGATTGAGTTGCCGCGACTCTGAGCAACTGCAGAAGGAACTGCCCAATTATTTCTAGTTCTGCTGATAAGTGGTCGTGTGAAGATTGGAGTTGAAGGCGGTTGGCCGTTCATTGGTGGGATCGTTTCAGTTGGATTTTCAAGGTCCTCATTCGGTAATTGCAAAGCTGATCCAATGGACGAAGACGAACCTCCACTTTGCGAAGAGGAAAAGGGGTTGATGATCGGTGATGCGTACTGTGAGTTTAACGCTGCATTTTGATTGTTTTGATCCTGCGGAAGTGCATCTTGGCTGATGGGGTTGCTGTCCATCAGGCTGGTTTCTCCCGCTAGTTTTCGGTTTGATGAACTTGATGCATTGCCGAGTGCATCTGCTTGGCCGGCATTGATGATCTCCGCTTCTGATTTACCCTGCTGAACACTTTGTCCTGCTGTAGAAGTACTTTTTGGGTTCAAGCTCTTTGCTTCCTCCTGCCAAGCTGCTGAATTGGCCTCTGAATCTCCGGTCCGCTCTTGGGTTTGAGCCATGCTGTCTCCCAATCCTGTTTCCGGATCTCTTAGAGCAGATGTGTAGCTAGGTCGATTCGAATAGGTTCGACTGGGAAAGTTTTGACTTTGCGGAGATTCAGGGGTGGCCTCTTGAGAGGCTGTCGGATTCAACGGGTTGAGAGTGGAGGCTGGAACACGCTGAGGTAGGCTATTCGAGACAAATTCACCCTGTTCAACGGGCTCGTTTGCGGATCGATTGGGTTGGAAGTTTGAACCAGCAGAGTAGTCTCGCAGGTCGTGGTATCCATTTGCTCGACTAGCTCGTTCCATTGCGGCGGCAGAGAGTGTGGGAAGGTTTCCTCCTGGTCGGCTCCTGTGTAAGTCGATTTCCGAATTCCCAACGGATCTCGGCTGTTCGCTGAGTCGTGGTTGTTGGAGTTTGCACGCTTCTTCGATCGCCTTTTCGATCTTTCTTTGGAGATTCAAGTCTTGGTTTGGGAAAGAAAGATTCAGCTCGCTCTCGACCAGTTCGTAACCAAATTGATCATCCCATGTCTGCATTGCTTGACGAGCGGCTCCATAAGAGTCAATACCTTCCGGTCGGACGATCAATAGCGGATAAGGAGCAAGGTTGTCGCCGTATTCTCTCAAGGCATGGAGACGAATTGTTCGTAACGCAGCATCAAGTGGATTCGCTCTCGTGGTCGACTTTTGAAGTTGTTCAGATGTAACTCTAACTCCCTCCGGCCAAATGATCAGACCTTTAGCGTCACACTCCAAATAAACAGCCCGGCGATCGGTGCCATTGGGGCCTTGATGAGGGACAATGACGACTTTCGGTAAAGTGTGTTCTGCGTTTTCCTTTAATTCGTCCACGACATGCTGCAGTCGTGTCACCTCCTTGCTGATCTCCTCGAGTTGTGAGTCGGAGACTACTTGTTGCGTTTCCGTATTTAAGGAGATCTCAATCTCAGTTCTTAGTGTTTTTATTTTTCTCTGAATGCGACCAATGTGATCCTCTAGGTGGGAGCGTTCTTCACGCTGGGATTCGAGGTCATTGGTTTGATACTTTCGAGTCGCAATCAAAGCCTCAATGCGAAAATCTTCCTCCCGCATTAGTTGTGCAGCTTGACTCTCTGTGATCGAATTCACAGCCGCTTGCGGGGGCGAGGACGTTTCCGAGGAAGCAGCGTTGGCGGTCGCATTTTGCGCTACCAAAGCCAATAGAAGGATCAGAGTTCCTAAGGTGCAGACCAACACCGCGAGGAATGGGAATAACGTCGGCGATAGTCCACGCTGACGTTTGCTCATGCTGCAGACCTTTTGATGCCTTGGCGATGATCGTCTTGCCCTAGTTGGTTAGACAATTGATCAACAGTACGAGCGAGGTATCTCATGGCTTCGGTTAGATTGTGACTCAGGTCGTTCGATATTTGTCGGTTCAGCTCATTGTTTGTGCTTTGGATTTGCTGCAGATTGGCATCCAGTGTTTTTTGAAGTGTTAATAAGGACTCCGTTTGGGTGTGCAGCGTGGAGATTTGGTTTATTCGTGATAGTTCTTCCTTTTGGTCTGTGTCACTCTTCTGGTGTTTTTCGCTCCATGACACTTGCAGTTCTTGAAGCTTGGTGAGCGTGAGTTCAGTGGATCTACTTTGGTGATCACAAACACGATCAAATATTGCTCCGAACTGATTTAAGACTTCGTTGCGCGCAGTGTCAAAATATTGCTGGGACGCAGCGATTTGGTTTTTCGAGTTCAACGCCAATGATTCAGCATGGCTGTCGAGCCCTCGTTGAAATTCTCTAATGGTTGACGCTGATTGCTGTGCGTGCAAGCTAATCGTCGGGGTAAGTTCTTCTTGGATGGCTTTAGTGATTTTTTCAGCGTGGTTGGATTGCGTGTCTTGCCAATGCCGTTGCGCCTCGACGATCGTTTCACGCCAAAGTATCGTTTGCTGACTGAGCGATTCGGCAACGGCAGTTTGAATCCCATCTAAGAGCGTTGCAATTAGATCAATGGGATCATTTGAATCACGCTCTTCATTTGGAAGAATGGAGCAGACAAGATTTCCCACGCGAGCATCAATCATTGAAAGCAGTTTTTGCTCGCGTCTTTCGATTGGGAATTGAATAAAGATTGCGAGGACGGATAAGACAAGACCAACCGCAGTGGTGTCAAAGGCAACATATAAACCACTTTTTAGGTTATCGACGGCCGCACTTCCGTTTGAAAAATCGAGTCCACCTAGCGTCTGCGTAATGCCAATGACCGTGCCGAGGAACCCGAGCATCGGAATAGCCCAGCTGATAATTCGCACCAAGCCATATGAGTCATGCGCTGCATCTGCATCCCGACCAGATAATTCACGAAGATCATCAGCCAGCAGTTTTGAGGAGCCTCGTTGAGATTGTCGATGAACAATCTCTGAGAGTCGCTCAACCAATAAGCTTTCACGAAGTGATGTGGGTAAATGACTTAATGATGAACTCCACTGGTTCGCCATTCTTGCGATGTTGTTTTCTGAGTGCCACGTTTCTGCAGGTGTCGTTTTCGGGAAGTCTGGTGTTAAGTCTTCGTCTCGGATTACTCGAAACTGCTTGATTTCACGGTTCAGTCCCAACGTTTTCACAAAAAGAATAGCAACGGCGAAACAGAATAGAACCGTTGCCGCAATTGCAATCGGATGCCCAAGAAAGTAACGGTGTAAGGGTGAAGAACTTGGTGATTGAATCGCAATTCCCAGAAATGTCAGAGACAGAAGAGTCCCCGACGTTGCAGTTTGGAAGAAGTTGTTCCCCCGATTCCGACACTGATGCTCTTGAGATTCGACTGCGTCTGAGCTGTTTTTACTAGCTTGGCAGGGTTGTTGGATGAGATCATTTTGATCGGCGAATGTTGACACAATGGGAGCCTTCGGAATCCATTAGACGCTAGTAGTGAGCATCTCCGACAGCGATTTGAGGAGACAATCGCACCCGTTTGCTGCTGGAGTTACTCCGGACCGCATCATCGGAATCGGTTACTGAGGCGGAATAATCCATCCCATCGTTAAATTTTGACTCGATTTCTTGTGGTGGCCTAAGTGCTAGCAACGACCGTCACCGATGATGGCATGTCATGGATCGATAGGTCGATTATCAAAAGAAGCAACTTCCTCTATTGCGACAACCGAGCGGACGATCCTAGTATCCCAAGTGCATCGTTGTTGGAGGCTGCCTGGCAGCTACAGGGATGTGTAGATTCGTGCTTTCTCTAGCTTTTGGACGGTAAAGCAATGCTACTTGGTTGGAATCGCCGATTCAGACAAGTAAGTCACGCAGCGAAGCAAATTATGATGAGGATCGTGCTCGCCAAAAATTCCTTCCGGATTTGGATGTCGGCTTTCGCCTTGATTGCATGCGTTTCCTTGGGTGTTGGCCAACAACCACCCCCCAATGGGGCTGGTTTGTTAGCAGGGATGCCACGGTTAGTCGATTCGATTGACGCTTCCAAGGTTCAAGTAGGTGCTGCTGGGTCATTGATCGGATTCTCTGGATCCACCTCGGAAGGATCTCAGACAATTACTCTAGTTAATACCGAAAAATTTTGGATGGCTGTGTATCATGTGAGTTCGGATGGAAAAATACACCTCGTCAGCAGTCGACCAATCGACGCTGACTTTTCAGTTCAGCTAAACGTTACTGATCCACTTCCCGATGAAATTCGTGGATTGAGTGATAACTGAGTGATTACACTGCAGTCGCTCTGGATTTTTGTTGGTAGCGGGTCAAGCCCGCGAGATTATCATTCGCTTTAAGCCGCAGAAGACAATCGCATGGCAGATTACCTATCGCTTGAAGAAGCCGCAAAGAAACTCGGTATTTCCACGGATCGACTCGTTGATCTTCGAAGTCAAGGTCAGGTCAGGGGCTTTCGCGATGGAGCAAGTTGGAAGTTCCCAGAAGACGCAATCGCTCAGTTAGCCGAAGATTTGGCAGATGAACTTGGTGAGGCTGCGGGGTCTGGGGATCTCATGGAGTCCGGCGATTTGTTGATGGAGAGCGAGGGTGAGGATCTTTTGGCAATTGATTCTTCGGAACTGAAACTCAGTTCTCCAGCGATATCCCACGACTCTGCAGAAATCAACCTTTCCTCCGAGAAACCGTTGGATGGCGGATCGGGCGCGAGTAGTCTCGAGTTGATGGATGAACTGAACGTTCTCAATGGCTCCGATGCCGGTGCCGGAACTAGCCCAAGTAGCGGTGTTTTGAGCGAATTAGATCTGCTCGGGGAAGATGGAAAGAACGGCAGCGGGTTAATAAGCGGCGATTCAGATCTTTTGCTAGCCGATGATTTGAGTTCTGACAAAGAAGCTGACGATGCTTTGGCTGAAGATGACGACTTGGTTATTGCTGCGGACGACGATGATTTGTTGTTAGGTAGTGCCGGTAGCGACATTTCCATCGCGGGCGACAGCGGCATCAATCTGATGAGTCCATCAGACAGCGGGCTTTCACTTGAGAGCGAACCACTCGATTTGGCTGGTAGTAGTATCTCTTCACTCGATTTGGATGTTGAGTTGGGGGAGGGAAGTAACAGCGGATCAAAATCGGGAGACTTGGCTGTCGATTTCGAAGCAGACGAAGAATTTCAGCTTTCACCATCGGGTATCGGTTTGGATGCTGACCTCGATAGTGGATCGCAGGTGATTGAGATCGAGGAATCGGAAGCAATTGCGGACGCAGTTGACTTCGCCGATGCAGATGCATTTGGTGATGCGGACGCACTCGACGATGCGGTCTTTGCTTCATCATCTGCATCAGATGATGCATTGGCGTTGGATTCAGATGACGAGGCAATTGCTCTGGATGATGGCGGGGTGGTCAGCGCGCCCGTTTCTGCCGCTGCTGCGTACGAAGTTCCTTTCACGCTATTTCAGTGTGTCACATTGGTACTGATTATCTGCGTGATGAGCTTGGGAGGCATGCTGATGACTGACTTAGTGCGTAATCTATGGACCTATGCCGAACCAACGACTCCGATTAGCTCATTAACGGATTCGCTCATTGAAATGATGGGTTGGTAGCGGTTGCTGAGATCCATCGTTTCTTGATGACTCACCTGATACTTGACATGCAGGGCAAATGGCTTTGCTCGGACTGGTTGAGTACTTGCACCTCTGCGGGATCGAATTCTGTAGACGCCAGTCCGTGCCATTGCTAGGTGATAATCCGTGCCATCGCTAGGTGATATTGCGTTGCAGGTGTCTCTATAATCCCTAGATCCCGTCTTTGCTGTCTAGGAACTGCAATACCCCACAAATCGAGTCAATGTTGGGTACGACGACTCAGCAGCACGCGTATATAGTGTGATCACAGCCACCGAGAGCCGTACGTTCTCGAGTTGGATTTAAACTTTGCGTAGGTGAGCTCAGCACTCGGTTGGTCACTTTTTGCGGCAAGTTGACTATTCGAAGCGTTTTAATCGGCGTGGAAGGAGTTGTCTTATGTTGCGAGTAAATGAATCAATCGAGCTAGCTTGAGGTCGGAGAATGCTTCGAGGGCTGCCAAGCACCCCTGGAGTTGCTATGTGCCTAAACTGAATTCGAGATAACCGGTGTCCCAAACCCACAACACGTATTCGAAGCGACAACCGCTCGGAGTCCCGCGGCAATCATTTTTCAATATGAAGATAACACCCTTTCATTTCGCGTCGATATTTGTCGGACTCCTGCTTGTTGGAGGGTGCGAAAAAACTCCGGTTATCGAAACTTATGTTATTTCAACACGGGTTCCTCAAGAATTTTTACCCAAGAAACAGCGGATGCTTGGAGCGTTTTTCCCCCGAGGCGATCAAGTTTGGTTTTTTAAAGTGATGGGCCCCGATTCCGCGATCAGTGAAGTT
>Ga0181559_10000102_pt1 | contig 66624 bp, 62 predicted proteins | sample 011ome_21_FD_133752 | JGI IMG/M metagenome (GOLD analysis project Ga0181559, IMG submission 133752) | Coastal salt marsh microbial communities from the Groves Creek Marsh, Skidaway Island, Georgia - 011508AT metaG (megahit assembly) | ecosystem: Environmental > Aquatic > Marine > Intertidal... | reverse complement strand
CTTCTCCACCTCGTCGATGGGAACAATGGCCTGGATGGGGATGAAGCTGCGCTTGACGCCGGCGAACTCGGCCTGGAGCTTTTCCTCGCTGGGGTCGACGACCACCTGGCTACGCTCACCGAAGATGTAATCCTCGATTTCGATAAAGCCATAGAGGTCACTGGAATACACTTCCTTGGCAAAGACTTCGTATACCTGTCCCTTGTTGAGGAAAGTGATGCGGTAGATAGGTTCTGCTTTGGATTTGGCCATGTTCGATTCCGGATAGTTGCATATAGAGTTGCAAGTGATGCAAGAGACCCTTGATATCAGGTTTAATTCCGCAATTTCAAGGCTTATCGCATGAATTTCTCTTTCGGGCGGGTGCTGCCGTATAGAGTGTTGCCTTCACAGCCGTTATAATCGCGCCTCTTTTTTCACAGATACCGCCCTCCCATGGCCAAGAAAGTCTTTATCAAAACCCACGGCTGCCAGATGAACGAGTACGACTCTGCGCGTATGCTCGACCTGCTCAGTGAAAGCCGTAACATGGAGCTGACTTCGACCGCTGAAGAGGCCGACGTGCTTCTTCTAAATACTTGTTCCATAAGGGAAAAGGCCCAGGAGAAGGTGTTTCACCAGCTGGGCCGCTGGCGTGAGCTCAAGGACAACAAACCTGACCTGAAAATCGCCGTTGGCGGCTGCGTGGCCAGCCAGGAAGGCGACATGATTGGCAAGCGCGCGCCCTATGTTGACGTGGTATTTGGCCCGCAAACCCTGCACCGGCTGCCGGAAATGCTGGATGCCTCCGGCCAGGGCAGCCCCGTGGTGGATATCAGCTTTCCCGAAATCGAGAAATTCGACCGCCTGCCGGAGCCCAAAGTCGCCGAATCCCAGGCCTTTCTCACTATCCAGGAAGGCTGCAGCAAGTACTGCTCGTTTTGTGTCGTACCTTACACGCGTGGCGAGGAAGTCAGCCGTCCGCTGGACGATATCCTGGCCGAAGCCGTGCACCTGGCCAACCAGGGCGTGCGCGAGGTCAACCTGCTGGGCCAGAACGTCAACGCCTACCGGGGCCTGAGCCATGAAGGTGACATTATCGACATGGCCACCCTGGTCACCTATATCGCCGCCATTGACGGTATTGACCGCATTCGTTACACCACCTCTCACCCGGTGGAGTTCAACCAGAACCTGATCGACACCTACGAAAACGTGCCGGAACTGGTCAGCCACCTGCACCTGCCCGTGCAACATGGCTCAGACCGCATCCTGGCGCTGATGAAGCGCAACCACACAGTGCTCGAATACAAGTCCATCATCCGCAAGCTGCGGGCTATTCGCCCCAACATCAGTATTTCCTCGGATTTTATCGTTGGCTTCCCGGGTGAAACTGACAAGGATTTTGAAGACACCATGAAGCTGATTGACGAAATCGGCTTTGATCACAGCTTCAGTTTCATCTTCAGCGCCCGTCCCGGAACCCCTGCTGCCGAACTGAAAGATGACACCCCCATGGACGTGAAAAAACAGCGCCTGGCCATTCTTCAGAAAGCCGTACTCGACAATGCCAACCGCATCAGCGAGGCCATGGTAGGCACCATCGAGCCCGTGCTGGTCACCGGCGTGTCGAAAAAAGACCCGGGTGAGCTGCAGGGGCGTACCGAAAACAACCGCGTCGTGAATTTCCGCGCCGGCCGCGATGTCACCGGCCAGATCGTGGACATGAAAATCACCGCCGCCCTGCCCAACTCCCTGCGCGGCGAGCTTGCCTGAAATATCCATAAATATTAATGGCTTATTAAAAATACATCGGTATTTTCCGAACAAAAATTAATACCAATTCCTTGTCCAGTTGGTATACTTCCCCCCTGTCTAATGCCTTCGGAGGCCTGTTTTTCCCCTACATGTCTAGTCAAACCCTTTCCCAGCGCCTGGTGCTGGAACCTGACAATCCGCAACGTCTTGCCAGTCTCTGCGGACGCCTGAACGAACACCTGAAACAGATCGAACAACGCCTGCTGGTCAAAATCCAGAACCGGGGCAGTGAGTTCATGTTAACGGGTACCCCTGACGCTGTGAAAAACACGGCCGGCATTATCCGTAATCTCTACGCCATGACAGACCGCGCCACCGACCTGGCACCGGATACCATTCACATGGCCATCCAGGAAGGTATCAACGAGTCTGAAATGCAGAAGGCTGACAATGCAGAACGTGCAATTGACAGTGAACATGCTGAAGCGACTGACAATCCGGACGACACCGAAAACGGGGACAGCTCCCGGGATGAAGCCTTCCTGCTGCTGCGCACGCCCAAGGCGTCCATCAAGCCGCGGGGTCGTAACCAGAACAATTACGTGCGCGACATCGTCCGCCATGACATCAACTTTGGCATTGGCCCAGCCGGTACCGGCAAAACCTACCTGGCTGTTGCCTGCGCGGTGGAAGCCCTGGTCAAGGAACAGATCAGCCGCATCCTGCTGGTTCGTCCTGCCGTGGAAGCCGGCGAAAAACTGGGCTTTTTGCCTGGCGACCTGAGCCAGAAGGTGGACCCCTACCTGCGCCCCCTGTATGACGCCCTGTATGAAATGCTCGGCTTCGAGCGGGTCGGCAGGCTGATAGAAAAAAACGTCATCGAAGTGGCACCACTGGCCTACATGCGCGGTCGTACCCTCAACAACGCTTTCATCATTCTTGATGAAAGCCAGAACACCACCACCTCGCAGATGAAAATGTTCCTGACACGAATCGGTTTCGGGTCAACGGCTGTCATCACCGGCGATGTTACCCAGATCGACCTGCCCAAAGGTGTCGGTAGCGGCCTGGTCCAGGCCAGCAAGATCCTGGAAGGTGTTCCCGGTGTGAGCTTTACCTATTTCAAATCCCGCGATGTCGTGCGCCATCCCATCGTCCAGAAAGTGGTTGATGCCTATGACGAACATGATCGCAAGAGCATTACCGAACTGAACTCTGAGTTGAACAGGGACAACGATCGCCGCAATGAACGCGACCATTGATGTGAGCGTTGATATCGTGAACGCCAGTGCGGACAAACAAATCCCTGCAGCCAGTGACTTCCAGGACTGGACCCGTGCGGCCCTGGCAGCCTTGCAGGCTACCGGCCAGTCGGAACTGTGTATACGCGTTGTTGATGAAGAAGAGTCGGCACAGTTGAACACGGGCTTCAGGCAAAAAAATGGGCCCACCAATATCCTGTCTTTTCCGGGACCCGGTATCCAGGATGGTGCCTGGAACATGCTGGGTGACCTGGCTATTTGCGCCCCCCTGGTACGCCGGGAAGCGATCGAGCAGAACAAATCCGTTAACGCCCATTGGGCCCATCTTACCGTGCATGGTGTCCTGCACCTGAACGGCTACGATCACGAAGAAACCAGCGCAGCACAACAGATGGAGTCTCTGGAAATCCGTATTCTTGATACACTGGGTTTCGGGAATCCTTATCACGAGAATGAAGACAGCAATGAGTGAAGACCAACCTGAAAGCGATTCGGGAAACAGTTCCTGGATCGGTAAACTGACCAACCTGTTCACCGAGTCGGTGGACGATACCAGGAGCCTGGTCAACGTTCTGCGCCAGGCGGAACAGAACAAGGTCATTGATGCTGACGGACTCAGCATTATCGAGGGTGCCATGCAGGTCAACGACATGCAGGTCAGGGAAATCATGATTCCCCGGTCCCAGGTAGCCACTATCGATATCACGGACTCACCCGGAGAAATCATTCCCAAGGTCATTGATGCGGGACATTCCCGCTTTCCGGTCATCGGTGAAAGCAAGGACGATGTCGTCGGCATCCTGCTGGCCAAGGACCTGTTGCCGCTGGTGCTGGACTCCGAAGCCCGCTTTAACCTGAAAGATGCCCTGCGCCCTGCCATCTTTGTACCCGAGTCAAAAAGACTCAATGTATTGCTCAAGGAATTTCGCGAAAACAAGAACCACATGGCCATCGTCATTGATGAATACGGCGGCCTGGGCGGCGTGGTGACTATCGAGGACGTACTGGAACAGATTGTAGGAGAGATCGAGGATGAGTACGATATCGATGAAGAGGACTACATCAAGAAGGTCGACAAGGACAACTACACCGTCAAGGCACTGACACCCATCGAGGATTTCAACAACTTCTTCCACAGCAAGCTGCCGGACACGGAATTCGACACGATTGGCGGCCTGGTGCTGGACCAGTTCCGGCACATTCCGGAACGGGATGAAACGGTCGGCATCGGTCCCTACGTGTTCAAGGTCCTAAATGCCGACAATCGCCAGATCCGTCTTCTCCTCGTTACCACGGTGTTCACCGAGGAAGCTACCGAGCAGGCCTGATGGTTGCGCACGCGCCATCGTCTTCTGTTGATCCCGGCTTCAGCCCCTCATTACTGAAACGCGCCCTGCTGTCACTGGTCTCAGGTGCCATTGCTCCCCTGGCATTCAGCCCGAATAACATGTGGGTACTGGGCATGGTCTCGGTCATGGGGCTTTACGTGGCCCTCAAGCATGCCACGCCGCGCCAGGGTGCCATTACCGGCTGGTGTTACGGGCTGGGGTTTTTCGGTGTTGGTGTTTCCTGGGTCTTTGTCAGCATCAATGTCTACGGCAATGCCAGTGAATTTTTTGCCGGGTTGATTACGGCGGTATTCGTCGCCGGCCTGTCCCTGTTTATTGCCCTGCAGGGCTGGCTGAACCAGCGTTTTTTCAACCGCTCATTCTACCTGTTCAGCTTTGCTGCCCTGTGGGTACTTGGTGAATGGTTTCGCGGCTGGTTTCTCACCGGTTTCCCCTGGCTTTACATGGGCTACCCCCATGTCAATTCTGCCTTCTCGGGACTGGCTCCCCTGCTAGGTGTCCTGGGCATCAGTGGTGTTGTCGTGCTGTCGGGCGCCGGCTTTGGTGAAATGTACCTGGCCTGGCACCGCACCCATTCCCTGTATACCGTGGCCCGGACCTATATTCCCACAGGCCTGTTCCTGGTGTGGACAATTGCCGCCCTGGCCGGACAGTTTACCTGGGTGACCACCACCGGGGAGGCCGTTTCCATCGGCATCGTCCAGGGCAATATCGCCCAGGGTGAAAAGTTTGATGCCAACCTGCGCCGGCGCAACCTGGATATCTACGAAAACCTGACCAACCCGTTATGGAATAGCGATATCGTGTTCTGGCCTGAAACAGCCATACCCTATCTGTATGACGAGAACGGTGACATTGAACGCTATTTCTCCAGCGCGGCCACAAGCCACGACAGCACCCTGGTCAGCGGCATATTTGGCAGCAACGGTGATGACACCTACAACAGCATTGCCAGCCTGGGGGCGAGCCAGGATATTTATCACAAGCAGAAACTGGTGCCCTTCGGGGAATATGCCCCGCCCCTGTTCTCGGTGTTTTTCCAGCTGTTTGATTTACCCATGTCATCGCTGTCACCGGGGCCTTCCGGCCAGGACCTGTTGGCTGCAGGCAATTACACCCTGGCGCCCTTTATCTGCTATGAAGTGGTGTACCCGGATTTCGTAAGAGGCCAGGCACATGATGCGGATTTCCTGGTCACCATCAGCAACGACACCTGGTTTGGCGCTTCCTGGGGACCGCTGCAGCACCTGGAAATGGCCGCCATGCGCGCGCTGGAAAATGGTCGCTACATGGTGCGTGCCACCAACAACGGCGTCTCGGCAATCATCAATGAAAAAGGGGAAATTCTTACGCAATCGGCACAGTTCCAGGCCCAGACCCTCGCCGGCTCAGTGCTGTTGATGGACGGACGCACCCCCTTTTCCCGCTGGGGTTCCTGGCCGGTCATTCTCTGCTGCCTTGGCGTACTATTTTTTATATACCAGGGGGCAGGACCAGCCATGCGCCTGCTCACCCTGCTGCGCAACCGGCAGTAATTCCTGTGATACGGCATTTTCAGCAATCATCAAAGGCAAAGAATATGAATCCTGGAAAATCATTGCTTGTCTCATTGCTGATATCGGCAATTGTTTTTACTGTTTATCCTGCGTCAGCCCAACAACGGGCAGTGGGAAACCAGGATATACCGTTACTTCAGCACTGGCTGGCTGATCAGCCCGAATATGCCGAATCCATCAGTGGTGTTTACGAGACCTTGCAGACCGCGTTATCGACCAGGAATCCCCGTGGAGAACTGGCCAGTCCTTTTCACCAGCTCGCAGATGATCCCGCCGAATTAAGCCAGGTACTGAACTCACATATGGACCGTTTTGCCGCGTGGCAATCGGCTCAGTCACTGACAACAAACCTGGTTTCCCTGCATGGTAGTTTCTATGCAACCAGTCAATGTGCCACAACAGCACTCCCACTGCCCGGCTCACTGGATGAAGCCGCCATGCAGATTGAATCTTCAGCGGCAGACATAGTGGATACTTTCCATCACCTTTTAACCGAAGAGCAGATCAACTTCATTCGGGCCAATCACCAGTTGATGATGAGTCTTATCCAGGTATATCCCTATGGCGGTGCGTTTTCGGAAGACAACCTGCTGACGCTGGCCGAATATGCAGACATACTCAGTGCAGCCGATCTGTCAGACATGCTCTGTGCCGGACTGTCGTGGAGCCGTTTTCTTGCTCCCGCCTGGCAGGACAACCTTTATGAGTTGATGGAAACCCATGTTAATGCAGAGTCTGCCGTGATTGCAGAATACTCCACTGCCTATGGCAAAATATTTTTTGGCGGCAGGGCCGATCACAGATTGCTCTCGGGCAATACCCTGTTCATAGCAGACATCGGTGGCAATGACATCTATGCCCTGCGCACCCAGGATGCCTGGAGCGGCCTGCCCCAGCTGATACTGGAACGTTCGGGCAACGATATCTATGACTCCCTGGAGCCCGGTGGCTATGCTGCCGGAATCGGCAGCATTTCCCTGCTGGCAGATTTCGACGGCGATGATTCCTACCACGCAAATTCACAAACCCAGGGCACCGGCATATTCGGGATAGGCCTGCTGTATGACCAGCAAGGCGATGATGAATACTTTGCCGAAGCGATGGCCCAGGGCTTTTCCCTGTTTGGTGCAGGCCTGCTGCTGGATACTGAAGGCAATGACCGCTACCAGGTAACCGGGTTGGGCCAGGGCGTGGGCATGGTATCCGGGTTGGGTATATTGAGTGATAGCGCCGGTGACGATCATTATCTCGCTACCGGCCTGGTACCGACAAGCTACGGCACACCGGGTCTGTCCGACAGCTGGAGCCAGGGCATCGGTGTCGGCGTCCGCTTTACCACGCCCGGCGGAGTTGGCCTGCTGGAAGACCTGGACGGACAGGATGACTATAACGCCGGTTCCTTTTCCCAGGGGGGTGGCTATTTCCTGGGGCTGGGCATGTTCCGGGATGCCGGTACGGCGGATGATACCTACCTGGGGTCACGCTATAACTTCGGCTGGGGTGCTCACATGGGTGTGAGCTACTTCCTGGAAGAAGGCGGGAATGACTACTACCGCACCCGGCAAAATGTGGCAGCGGGTCTGTCCTGGGACAAGAGCCTGGTGCTGTTTGAAGACCTGGCCGGCAATGATCGCTATGACATGGGCGGCTTCAGCCTCGGCGCCTCTGCCCACCAGGCGATCGGCCTTTTTCATGACTACGGTGGTAGCGATAAGTATCGCTATATCTTACCTGCACGAGCCACCCAGGGGCCACCCAGCCTGTCTGTATTCATCGATACTGGTGAAGAAGAAAACGAATTTGAGGATGGCGTGAACAGCGGTGGTTGTTACAGCAACAATGATATCGGTTTTACACTTATCATCGATCAACTGGAAGATGCTGACACCCTTGATTGTGTTACTGAATAACTCTCCTGCCCCAGCCTTTGAATCTAGCTCAACCCGAGCAACCATGCATAAAAACTGATACTGGCAATACTGAGCAGGCAAGACAGCACGATGGCCGTGGCCACCAGGTTTTCACACGTGCGATAGCGCACGGAAAATACATAGACTGTGATACCTACAGGCATACAGGACAGCAACACGGTCGTCTGTGCCCACACGGTCTCAAGTTCCAGGGCATGGAATGTCAGCCCCCACACCAGCGCCGGCAACACCAGCAGTTTCATGCCTGAAAGCACCAGTGCCATGGGGATCTCTCCGTGAATCCGGTACCGGTTCAGGCCGGCACCCAGGGCAATCAGGGCTGCCGGAATGGCTGCGCGGCTGACCAGCTCCAGGGCTTCCAGCACTGGCTGGTAGATCGGCAGGCCCACGAAATTGACTACCGCACCGGCAATCAGACTGCCACTGATCGGATTTTTCAATAATTCCTTGCTGACCGTGAACAGGTGGCTGCGCAGGGTCCTGCCCTCTACCCTTTGCATCTCGGCGACGATGGTGCCAAAGGAAAAGATCAGCAGGTTGTTCAGGGCAATCAGCATGAACATCGGCACAAAGGCGGCCTCCCCCAGCAGTTCCACGCAAATGGGAATACCCAGTATGGTGACATTGGGATAGGCACAGCCCATACCGATGACACTCAGCCGGGTCTGGCCGGTGCCATAGCGCACGTGCGCGATTCCCATGCCGGCAATATAGACAACCAGTATGGGCAGGTAGTAACCCCACAACAGGGTCCAGTCCAGGGCATCGGGAAGATCTGCCGTCGCTGTGCCGTAGAACAACATGCAGGGCAGCAGGCAGTTGAAAGTGACCTTGTCCACGGCACGTATTTCCTGCTCAGTAACCAGCTGCCGGCGCGCAGCCAGCCACGCCAGGAAGGCGATGGCCACAATCGGGAACAGGGTTTCAATGATGTGCATGGCAGGTGCCAAAAAAAATGCCAGCGTCCATTTAAGCACGCTGGCATTCGTTTAAAAACAAAAGCGTTTTATTCCAGGTAATAGGGAGTACTGTCTTCCATAGTGGCAAACAGGTTCAGGTCTTCAAAACGGTCAAGCACCAGCTGGCCGTTTTCATTGAACCCGATCTCGCCATCCAGCGAAGTCTTGGCGACACCGGTTTCACTGTCCAGTTGTACTTCAACCAGGGTGAACTCTGGAGAAGCGTTGTTGGGCGTATTCCACAGGTAGGGGTTGCGTGTCTTCAGGCCGAGTGTGACCAGGAAACGCATGTGTTTACCGGCTGGCGTTTCTTCCTGCCAGGCATACTTGATGCTGTAACCGATGGCTGCTGCTGAAAACAGGTAACCCCGGGATTCCTGCTCCTGCAGCGCCGTCATGAAGGCTTCCAGGTCGCCGTCATCATTGTACTGGCGCCATGCACTTTCCACGGCGTCCTGCTGCTCCGGTGTAGACCAGTCAATCAGCGATAGCCGGATATCCGAATCCGTCTCATATTTCACATCACTGGTGGCTCCGGACAGGGTGATGCGGGCAGCCGCCATGGCATTGGTTGAAACCAGGCAGGCCATGAGCGTCAACACGGTCAAACTCTTGACGGTTGACAGGGAATGGCTGAACAACTTCATTCTGAGTGACCTCCTTAAGTTTATTGTGCAAAAAAAAGCCTGTGTTCCTGCCGGCACGCCATGCTGCCGGCAGGAACCTGTTATTAACGAATGATCAGGAACAGTTGCTGGTTGCCGCGTACAGCACTGAGTGCCACTGTTCCGGGATTGGCCTCCAGTGCGGCAGCCAGCTCACCACGTGATGTGACCGGCACACGGTTGACCGCCGTGATGATATCGCCGGCAGCCAGGCCGCTTCTCGCAGCGCGGCTACCCTGGGCCACACTGGCGACCAGGACACCTTTCACCCTGCCATAAGCCTCATGGGACGAAGGGATTTCTTCCAGTTGCACACCTTCAAGCACTGAAGCTGATTTGGCCTGGTTGCTGTTGCTCGCCATATCGGGTGCATTACCGATACGCACGTCATAATCAATCCGCTTGTTGTCACGAATCAGGCCAATTGCCACTTCACTGCCGGCGCGGGTAAGGCCTATCGTATTGCGCAGGTCAGAAGCACCATCAATGATTTCATCATCCACGGCAACAATGATGTCGCCGGCCAGAATGCCTGCAGACTCGGCAGGTGAGCCCGGCTCCACGCTGGATACCACGGCACCTTCGGTCACGCTCAGGTCAAGGGCTTCGACCACATCCGGTGTCAGGTCAGTGATGCGCACACCGAGCAGGCCGCGACGAATCTCGCCGAATTCCAGTAACTGGTCCACCACTGACATGGCCATGTTGACGGGAACGGCAAAGCCAATGCCTACATTGCCGCCGGAAGGCGCAATAATGGCTGAATTGATACCAACCAGTTTGCCCTGGAAATCCACCAGGGCGCCGCCGGAGTTACCCGGGTTAATGGAGGCATCGGTCTGGATGAAGTCCTCGTAACCATCCGCATTGATCCCGGTCTGGCGACCCAGTGCACTGACAATCCCTGTGGTTACGGTCTGGCCAATACCAAAGGGGTTACCGATAGCGGCAACGTAATCCCCGACACGCAGGGATTCAGAGTCAGACAAGGGCACTTCAAACAGGTTGTCAGCCTCAATCTGCAGCAGGGCGATATCCGTGCCTGCATCACTGCCAATGAGTGTTGCAGTGACTGTCCGCTTGTCAGACAGGGTGACCTCAATCTGCTCTGCATTGTTCACCACGTGATGATTCGTCAGGATGTAGCCGTTATCCGCATCGATGATCACCCCTGACCCGGCACCTCGCGTTGGACGCCTTTGGGGCTGATCCGGGATGTCAAAGAACCGTTCGAAAAACGGATCGTTCATGAGGGGATTTTGCTGGGCAGCCGTTGAACCGGTTACCGCAATATTGACGACTGCCGGAGTGACCTGCTCCAGTACAGGGGCTATACCCGGCCTGTCCGGTAAAACAATTTCCTGGGCACTGGTGCCAGCAACTGTACCAAAAGTTATGAAGCTGGCTAACAGTAATCCAGGAAAATAACGTGCTGTTATTTTCATACTGTTGCTCCCAATTCTTGGTTGGTAACCGATAGACAACTTGAATCTGAAATCTATTCACACTCAGTGTGCATTAAATAAGTAAGTACACTGTTTGCGTTTTTCAAGGGCTGGCAAACACGTTTTCCTGGACAACCTGGGACAGCCTGGACCCGGGTTGCCGGTGAATTTATACAGGTAAAAAGGGGCATACAACAACGCCGGAAATGTCCGGGAAAACGATAAATACTCGTAATATCAGTATATTACGAGTTTAAGAAAAGCGAGCGAGCACTCTGTCATGCAGCCAGATGCCAACGAGCATCGCGGCGACAAACACGAACACGTTGGTCTGCCAGGTATTGAGAGCGACAAGCCCGGGCCCCGGGCAAATGCCGGCAAGTCCCCAACCAATGCCGAAAACAACCGCACCTGTGATGAGTTTTTTGTCGAGATCCTTTTTACCCGGCAGGTTGAAACTGACGGCAAGAAACGGTTTATGCATCACACGGGCATACTGGAAACCGGGGATGGCAACCAGGAGTGCCCCGGCCATGACAAAAGCCAGTGTCGGATCCCAGGGGCCCAGGATATTCAGGAATCCAAGCACTCGGGCCGGGTTGACCATTTCCGAAATACTCAGTCCCAGGCCAAACAGGATACCGCTGCTCACCAGGATCAGCAGATTAGCTACCGGAATACCTTCCCTGACCTGTACTTCTTGTTCAACTTGATCTGTCATGATGATTTCCCCTTAAGCGGTAACCAGGCGCACCAGCGTATGCGTTACCACGGCTGATGCAATGAAGGTCAGTGTGGCAACAAGTGAACGCGGAGAAAATCGCGCCAGTCCACAAATGCCGTGACCGCTGGTACAGCCACCCCCCATACGTGTACCTATACCGACAAGCAGGCCGGCAATGATGTAGAGCGACCAGTGGGCGCTGACATCCACGACCATTTCCTGCCTCCAAAGCCAGGGATAAATGGCACCGCCAACCATCAGGCTGATAATGAAAATCAGGCGCCAGGACATCTGCCCCTTTTCCCTGTTGACCACCCCGCCAACGATGCCACTGATGCCGGTGATCCGGCCATTGCCAAGGATCATCAGCACGGTGGCCAAACCAATCAGGGTGCCGCCACTGAAGCCGCTGATAAATGAAAATTCTGTCATAGGGTTTTCCCGTTAATCGTCAAAATCCACGCCAGTATGCCTTATTCTGAAAACCGGCATTTGTCCCGTGTCAAAAAAAACGGGACAACTGCCGTGACGCCACGCCAGTTGTCCCGATTATTTTAAGCCAGTGGTGCTGAGCTGACTCAGAGCTCTTCAAGAATGGCTTCAGCCGTTGAAATTCCCATCTCACCCGGCGGTTCGATAGCCAGGTGGCTAACGGTACCATCATCAACGATCATGGCCAGGCGCTTGCAGCGTGTACCCAGGCCAAAACCACTGCCATCCAGTTCTGTGCCCATGGCCTTGGTCAGTTCGCCATTGCCATCGGCCAGCATGGTAATTTTTTCTGCGTTCTGGGCTTCGCCCCAGGCACCCATGACGAAAGCATCATTCACGGACAGGCAGACGATACGGTCGGCTTTTTCAAGAATCGCATCGGCATTGACCACGTATCCCGGCAGGTGGGTCATTGAACAACCCGGAGTGAAAGCACCGGGAACCGCAAACATGACGACTTTCTTGCCACCGAACAGTTCATCCGTGGTGATGTCCTGCGGGCCGTCAGCACCCATTGTTTTCAGGGTTAAAGAAGGAATCTTGTCGCCTACTGCAATAGTCATTGGTTTCTCCATTTATCTAGCGAATTTGCATTGAGGTAATCAGCCCGTGATATTAGTGCATCAACCATGAAAGCTCTACCAAAGTCTGTGCTTTCAAGGGCAGGGCCTGGACCAGGACCCCCTACTTGATGATATTAATTATCATTTACACTAATTACCATAGCTGGAAGCCAACCACGCCCACACCTGTTACCCGCGAGCTCCAGGCTGGCTGCCCTCACTGATCAGTGCATTGCACCTGAATAAGGCTGGACTTCTTCTAGCCCTTCGCCCAGGCCAGCATGTCCCATTCCTGGTCCACGTGAATGAACATGTTGGTGACGGATGTCTTGACCCGGGTGACATGTCCCTGCCCGAAGGTGTCCTCGAGGTAAACCAGGTCCCCCTGGCCGATTTCCTGGCGAATGCCACCGGTGACTTCCACTTCAAGAGTGCCGGTCAGGTTGATGGCAAACTGCTTGCGGGGCGCCGTGTGCCAGTCTTCCGCGCGGGTCCCATTGCGCTCATAGGCACTGGCCGTCATGCTGGTCACCGGAATCGCGCCGGCACTATTGGATATTTCGACAACCTCGACATGGGAGTCGCCATTTGGCGTCGCGTAGATATGGATAAGGCGAGCCTTGAGTTCCTGTCCCGACTGCTGGGCACTGGCCGCGGAGGATCCTGCTGCAGCACCTGCGAATGTCATGACACCAGCCAGGGCCAGTAATTCTCTTCTTTGCATGATGTGATTTCCCTGTAGTTATTCTAGTAATTATTCTATTTATGTACTGCAGATTGGAGAGTAAACCGCTTTTTTACGAGCGTCTACAGGTTCTGCCTGCTGAATAGGGGCCGGAACACTTGGAAGCACCCATGCGCTCCATTACACTTGGAGTGGCTGTCGCCTGGAAAGGCTGGATCTTACTGAGGAATCTCCCCGATGAAATTATCTCCCCTGCCCCGTCTTGTTTTTGCCCTCCTGTGCCTTGCCGGGCTGCCGGCATTTGCCCAGGATGATGCATTTACGCCTTACGAGTGGGATCTCACCGAACTCTATGCCTCCGAGGAGGCCTGGGAGGCAGAACGCCAGCGCCTGCTTGACCAGATCGACAACATCAGTGAATTCCGCGGCACCCTGGGCGACGATGCCGACTCCCTGTATGCCGCCATGCGCTATGTGTCCGATATCTATCGCGAAGTCCTGCGCGTGTATTCCTATGCCAGCATGGCCCAGGACGAGGACCTGCGAGTGACCACGGCCCAGGAACGCAACCAGCTGGCCGAGGGGCTGTTTGCCAGTTTCAGCCAGGCGACCTCCTGGATTGATCCCGAACTGCTCGCCGTTGGTGAAGCCCGAATCATGGGATTCATTGAAGACAATGAGGAACTGGAGCCCTTTACCTTCATGCTGGAAAACACAATCCGCCAGGGCGAGCACACGCTCGGGGATGAAACCGAGCAGGCCCTGTCCTATTTTTCCCAATCCTTTGATGCCCCATCCAACATCTACTCACTGCTGTCCAACTCCGACATCCCCTGGCCAACACTGACCATGGCCAATGGTGCCGAGGCCCGTATCGATTCCCAGGGCTACAGCCTCTGGCGCGGCAGTGAGAACCGCGAAGACCGCAAGCAGACCTTTGATGCCTACTGGAGCAAGTGGCTGGAATACAATTCCAGTGTCGGCATGGTGCTCAATTCCCATATCCAGATGCAGGTCGCCCTGGCCAGGGCGCGCAAGTACGACAGTGTCCTGGAGCGCGAACTGTTTACCGATAACCTGCCCGAAGCCGTGTACCACACGCTGGTCGAGGAAGTGAACAAGTCCCTGCCCACCCTGCACCGCTACTTCAAACTGCGCGGACGCATGCTCGGTGTAGAGCAGATGCATTACTACGATATCTATCCTCCCCTGGTGTCACTGGACAAGGTCTTTGATATAGAAACCACCAAGGAAATTACCCTGGATGCCATGTCCGTGCTGGGGGAAGACTGGGTCAGCAGGCAGCGCGAGGCCATTGACCAGCGCTGGATGCATGTCTATCCGCAACAGGGCAAGCGTTCCGGGGCCTACATGAACGGCTCGTCCTACGATGTCCACCCTTACCTGCTGCTCAACCACAATGATGACTACGATTCCCTGTCCACATTCGCCCACGAATGGGGTCATGCCATGCACACCCTCTATGCGCAGGAAACCCAGCCTTTTGAGACAGCCGATTACGCCACCTTTACCGCGGAAATTCCGTCCACCTCCCTGGAACTGATCCTTGAGGAATACATGGTCGAACATGCCCAGTCCATTGAAGAAAAACTGTTTTACCTGGGCCAGGGCCTGGAAAACCTGCGCGGCACATTCTACCGGCAGACCATGTTTGCCGAATTCGAGCTGGCCCTGTACGAAGCCGTGGAACGTGGTGAAGCCCTCAGCGGGGCACGTATTACCGAGATCTACGCCGATATCGTGCGCCGCTATCATGGCCATGATGAAGGCGTGGTTCTGGTGGATGACCTGTATACCAACGAGTGGATGTTTGTACCCCACTTTTACTACAACATGTACGTGTTCCAGTACGCCACGTCCCTGACAGCCGGTACCGCGCTTTACGCCAAGATCGTGGAAGATGGCGAAGCCGGAGTTGAAAACTACAAGAACCTGCTGCGTGCCGGCGGCTCCGACTACCCCTACGAAATTCTCAAGGCCGCCGGCGTCGATATGGCCACACCGGAACCTTACCGGGCCGTGGTTGACCGCATGAATGCCATCATGGATGAAATGGAGAGACTGCTGGATGAGCGCGCCGTCAACTGACAGTAAGGTGAGCAAACCGCCCTATCCGGTCACCTTCAGGTCTGCAGTCGGTATTTTTTATTACGTTGTACTGGTTTTTCTTGTCGTAATTACAATAGTGGCGTTCAAACCTGCTTTTGAGGAGAAACCGGTGAACACGCTACTGCTTCCCCTGTTCTTCACCCTGTTACTGGGCTGGGGTTTGCCGGCCTGGATGCTGCTGGCTACCGATTACACCGTGACGGAACAGCTGCTGAAAATCCGCTGTGGCCCGTTTCGGTGGGCCATCGAGCGTGCCGACATTCAGGACATCAGGCCGACCCGCAATCCTGTCTCCGGTCCTGCCCTGTCACTGGACCGGCTTGAGGTGCTTTACAAGGGGTATAAACGCATCCTGGTCTCTCCCGAAGACCGAACCGGCTTTTTCAGGGCCCTTGGGATGACACCCCGGCCCTGAAAACAGGCAACAGTCATTTTGCCCCTGCACCAGACTGCGCTAAGCTAGCGACAGAAAAATTACAAAAACCAACAATAGCCAGTTCTGCTGCTTTTACAATTCATCAAGGGGGTAAGGCCATGAACTATCCACGTACCGTTTTCACGGGTGTGTTACTCACTGCAACAATGCTGTCATGCTCAGTGTCAGCCCAGTGGATAGGTTATCCCACAAAGGATGTGCCTCGCCTGGACGATGGTGCCGTTAACATGGAAGCGCCCACTCCGCGTATGCCAGACGGCAAACCCGATTTTTCCGGCATCTGGATCTCGGATAACACCAAACCCGGTGAGCCCACGCCCAGTGACGGTTTCAACCTGCCCTCCTCAAGCCATATGGCCAACCTGGGGGTCAATATGCCTGACGGGCTACCCTACCAGGACTGGCTCAAACCCATCGTCAAGGAACGCACTGACAACCTGGCCATCAATGACCCGCATATACGGTGTATTCCGGACAATTTCCTGCGCGCCTACGGCCTGCCCCACATGCTCAAGTTTGTCCATACCGAGGACCTGCTGGTGGTCCTTAATGAAATGAATGCCGGTTACCGCCAGGTGTTTACCGATGGCCGTGACCTGCCCGATGATCCCACCCCGTCCTTCCAGGGCTATTCATCAGCCGAGTGGTCAGGTGACACCCTGATTATCGATACCATCGGTGTGCGCGATGACACCTGGATCGACTGGAACGGGAGTGTGCTGACCGAGCATGGCAAGGTCCGCGAGGAAATCAACCGGCCTGACTATGGTCACCTGGAAATCACCGTGACCGTTGATGATCCGGTAGCCTATACCCGGCCCTGGACTGTTCATCTCAAGCAGCGCCTGGTGGTGGATGCCGAACTGATCGACGAGATCTGCCTGGAAAACGAACGCTTCGTTGAAGAAATGGATTTACCCTACTGACCTTGCACAGGAAAAGAGCACATCATGAAAAACAACAACACCCTGTCCAGGATGGCCTTCCTGGCCGCGCTGATGCTTCTGGCCCTGTCGGCAGACGCGCATCATTCCTTCCCTGCCCAGTACGATATCAATCAGCCCGTGACCCTGAGCGGCAACGTCACCGAAGTGCAGTGGACCAACCCGCATATCTTCATCCACATGGATGTCACGGATGAGGACACGGGTGAAACGGTGAACTGGGCCCTGGAACTCGGTGGACCCAATGCCCTGCTGCGGCTTGGCTGGAAACGCGACTCACTGAAACCCGGTGATCACATCACCGTGGACGGCAGCCTGGCACGCGATGGCAGCCCGCTGGTGAATGCGACGTCCATCATCATGACCGAAACCGGCCGCAAGATGCTCGCCGGTTCCAGTCGCGATTCACAATAGTCTCGAAACGGGATATTACCCCCGGCCGATGTAAGGCATTTTGGTGGCCATGACCGTCATGAACTGGACATTGGATTCCAGCGGCAGGCTGTCCATGTAGACAATGGCCCTGCCAACATCCGCCATGGACATTAACGGCTCATCTTTCCTGGACCCGTCAGCCTGCAGGGCACCATTGGACACCTTGTGTCCCATGCCGGAATCGGCATTGCCGATATCAATCTGGCCGCAGGCGATATTATATTGACGACCTTCCAGGGAAGCGGACTTGGTCAGCCCGTTCACGGCATGCTTGCTCGCCGTGTAGGCGATGGAATTGGGACGTGGCCGATCAGCGGAAATGGAACCATTGTTGATAATACGCCCCCCCATGGGTTTCTGGTTCTTCATCATGGCAAAGGCACCCTGCAGGCACCAGAAGGCCCCGTTGAGGTTGGTATTGATGACAGCAAGCCAGTCTTCCTCGGCCAACTCCTCAATGGGCGCACCTACTCCCGTGCCTGCATTGTTGAACAGCAGATCCAGGCGGCCGTAGTGGGCATCAATTTTTTCAAACAGGTCATCAACCGTGGATTTGTCCGTGACATCGGTGACAACACACAAGGCCTGGTCAGACGCGGAATCCAGCATCGCCGCGGTTTCTTCCAGGGTATCCAGGTTGCGACCTGCCAGGACCAGCCTGTAACCTTCTGCTGCCAAAGCCATCGCCACGGCCCGCCCGATACCGCTGCCACCCCCGGTCACCAGTGCCACTTTACTGTCCATTCCTGCCTCCTGTTTTCTGCATCAGGTGTTTACTTCAAAACGCGTACCGGTTCCGGCCAGCATGCGGGCAACCGATCAAATCGCGTCATCAGGAAAGTAAAACATAATAGCCGGCAACTGGCACCTGCACGCTCTGACAATTTACAGGCAAAAAAAGACCCTCTGTAGGAAGAGGGTCAAAAATGCGCCCGAAGCCAAGGCGCGTAGTAGGAGTCCGGTCAGGTATTCCGTCGAATACCCGGGCTAGATGTCATTCGGCAGATGACTTTTGCGCCTGTCGACGACAACAGGTGCCACCTTGAAATGCTTCTTGCAGTAGTAAATGGTTTCATCCAGTGTCTGGTGTATTGATATCAGACGCCTGCTATCAGTGATCAGCCAAACTACATCTTGAGACAGAATCTCGGCTATGTACGACATCAACAACTCTCTTATCAGGTCTTACAGTCCAAGTTCCTGGCATGCCTGTCAGGCGGCCTTCCCTCTCCTTCTTTACGGTCTTCTCTGGTATCCTATGCGCCTTTTTTTGGGGCATTTACCCGGAGAATACGTATTCGCTTGATAAATTAGACCATTATCGACGCCCGCCTATTGCGGGGGCCGGGTCTTACGTTAAGCTGGTGTTCAGTCAAACAGAGAAGCCAGACCAGAAACGCGATGACCATCACAAATTCAAATGACATAACCAACGACTATGACCACGCTGCCGTGGAATCCCGCGCTCGCCAGTACTGGGACGATCACGCCAGCTTTCGCGTTGATATCGACCCGGCCAGGGAGAAATTCTACTGTTTGTGCATGTTCCCCTACCCCAGCGGCAAGCTGCACATGGGCCATGTCCGCAACTACACCATTGGCGATGTCGTCAGCCGCTTCCAGCGCATGCGCGGCAAGAATGTCCTGCAACCCATGGGCTGGGATGCCTTTGGTCTGCCCGCCGAAAACGCGGCCATGAAAAACAAGGTCCCGCCTGCCCAGTGGACCTACAGCAATATCGATGACATGCGCGCCCAACTGCAGCAGCTGGGCTATGCCTATGACTGGGAGCGCGAACTGGCCACCTGTCACGTCGATTACTACCGCTGGGAACAGTGGTTCTTCATCCAGCTCTACAAGAAGGGCATGGTCTACAAGAAAGAAGCCGAAGTGAACTGGGATCCGGTTGACCAGACGGTGCTGGCCAACGAGCAGGTTATTGACGGCAAGGGCTGGCGCTCCGGCGCCCCGGTTGAACGTCGTAAGATTCCCCAGTGGTTTATCAAAATTACGGCCTATGCCCAGGAATTGCTGGATGACCTCGACAAACTGGATGGCTGGCCTGAACGGGTTCGTACCATGCAGCAAAACTGGATCGGGCGCAGTGAAGGCCTGGAGTTTGAATTCCAGGTCAAGGGTGAGCCCCATGCGATGCAGGTCTATACCACCCGCCCGGATACCATCATGGGCGTGACTTACTGTGCCGTAGCGCCCGAGCATGCCCTGGCCCGCAAGGCGGCCGAGGCTGACCCGGCACTGGCGGAAAAAATAGCCGCATTGGAAGTCGGCGGTGTTTCCGAAGCCGACATGGCCACCATCGAAAAAGCCGGTGTCGATACCGGGTTCAAGGCCATTCACCCGATTACCGGTGAAGAAGTCCCGATCTGGGTGGGTAATTTTGTGCTCATGTCCTATGGTTCCGGTGCTGTCATGTCCGTGCCTGGCCATGACCAGCGCGATTATGAGTTTGCAAGGAAATACGGCATCCCCATCAAGCAGGTCATCGCTCCTGCTGATGACACTTTTGCCTGCGATCTCGACAAGGAAGCCTTCACCGAGAAAGGTGTTTGCATCAACTCCGGTGAATTGGATGGCAAATCCTTTCAGGAAGCCTTTGATCATGTAGCCGCACAGTTTGAATCCCGCGGGATTGGCCGCAAGACCATCAATTTTCGCCTGCGCGACTGGGGGGTGAGCCGCCAGCGCTACTGGGGCGCCCCCATCCCCATGATCAAATGCGACCAGTGCGGCAGCGTACCGGTCCCTGAAAGCGACCTGCCCGTGGTATTGCCGGAGAACGTGGAATTTGACGGTTCCGGTTCACCTATCAAGAAGATGCCGGAATTCTACGAGACCGACTGCCCACAATGTGGCGGCAAGGCCGAGCGGGAAACCGACACTTTTGACACCTTTATGGAAAGCTCCTGGTATTACGCCCGCTTTGCCTCTCCCCGTGAAGAAAATGCCATGCTGGACAAAAACGCCATGGATTACTGGCTGGATGTCGACCAGTACATCGGCGGTATTGAGCATGCCATTTTGCACCTGTTGTATGCACGCTTCTTCCACAAGCTCATGCGTGACGAAGGCCTTGTCTCCACGGATGAGCCGTTCAAACGCCTGCTCACCCAGGGCATGGTCCTCAAGGACGGTGCCAAGATGTCGAAATCGCTTGGCAATACTGTTGACCCTGAAAGCATGATTGAAAAGTACGGTGCCGATACGGTCCGTATGTACATGATGTTTACCTCTCCCCCCGACCAGAGCCTGGAATGGTCCGACTCCGGTGTCGAAGGCGCCTACCGCTTCCTGAAACGCTTGTGGAAACTGCTGGGCGACTATAAGCCGGCAACCATTACTGTTGATCCTGATTCCCTGGATGACACACAGAAAGCCGCACGCCTGAAAATACACAGCACCATTCAGAAAGTGACGGATGATTACGACCGTCGCCAGATATTCAACACGGCCATTGCTGCGGTCATGGAGCTGTACAACGACATCAACCGTTTCAGCAATGAACGCGATATCATGGACGGCGGCCAGAACCAGGCAGTCTTCCAGGAAGCCGCCGATGCTATTGTGCTGCTTCTGGCTCCTATCGTGCCGCACATGTGCCATGCACTCTGGAATCACCTGGGACATGAAGGGGCAGTGATTGATGCCTCATGGCCGGGTTATGATGAAAGTGCCCTGGTCAAGGACAGCATCGAGATGGTCGTCCAGGTCAATGGCAAACTGCGCGCCAAGCTCGAGGTGGCAGCCGATATTTCCAAACAGGATATGGAAGCCGCTGCCATCGCAGACGAGAACGTGAAGAAATTTACTGACGGGCTGACAGTACGTAAAGTCATTGTTGTTCCCGGCAAGCTCGTCAATATCGTCGCGAACTAGGCGTCGCAGGAGCAAGGAGCAAGGAGCAAGGAGCAAGGAGCAAGGAAAAGCTAAGTCTTTAACCTGATTAAAACAACCCGAATTCATATGCACCCTGTCACATCAGGGTTTATTCATTTTTGAAAATTTAACCCTTGCTCCTTGCTCCTTGCTCCTTGTACCTTTACACCTGTATCCAGAACAAAAACCCGAATGAAACCATTTCACCTGTTATTGATAATTTCCCTGGCGTGCCTCTCAGCCTGTGGTTTTCACCTGCGCGGTACGGCACAGATTCCAGCGGCTCTGCAATCCATCGCGTTAACCAGCAATGATGGCAACTCGGATATGCTGCAGGAACTGAGGCGAGCCCTGGAAGCCGGGGATGTCACCGTCCTGGAAACGCCTGAGGCAAGCGGCTTTGTCCTGGCCCTGGGCACAGAGTCTCTCAGTGAACGGGTACTGTCGGTCAACTCCAATGCCCGCGCCGGTGAATTTGAATTAACGATGTCTGTGCCTTTTCAGCTCAGAAACAGCGGCACGGTCATCGTGGGACCAGAAGACCTGAGTATTGAAAAAGTCTACCTGGCAGACCCCAATAACGCCGTAGCCAAGGATGAAGAAAGGGAGTTGATGGCCGAGGAAATGCGCCTGGAACTGGTTAACCTGATACTGCGACGGCTGCAGTCTGCTCCACTGTAGCACCGTCACTGCAACTGCCGGGCAACTTCCTCAGTTAGCTCCTTGATGGAAAACGGCTTGGTGATCATACCCGCGAAACCGTAATCGGAATACTTTGCCATGACCGGGTCAACGGCATAGCCACTGTAGACAATCACCCTGGCCTCCGGATCCAGTTCCAGTACTTTCACTATCGCCTCCTTGCCACCCATACCGCCGGGAATGGTCAAGTCCATGATAATACAGTCGTAAGGCAAGCTATCTGCCATGGCCTTTTGTACCAGGGCAATGGCTTCCTTCCCGTTGAATGCTGTATCCACAGAATAGCCTTCGCGCTTCAATACCTGTGTTACCAGGTCACAAATCATGACTTCATCATCCATCACCAGGATGCGCCGGCTTTTACCTGCCCCGGCCTTTTGTTTGTGTTCAATAGCGGGTTTGTCTACACCAGCCACTTCAATCGCCGGCAGCAGGATTTCAAAGGACGTACCAAGCCCGGGAGTTGAAGTGACGCTGATATGCCCCTTGTGCCGCTTGATAATGGAGTAAACAGTTGCCAGGCCCAGGCCACTGCCCGTCTGCTTGGTACTGTAGTAGGGGTCAAAAATCCGAGACAGCTCCCCTGAATTGATACCAATGCCTTCATCCTTGATGCAGACGAGAATATACTTTCCGGCTTCCAGTCCCAGCACCTTGTTATGCGCCAGCGTGGTATTTTCCAGTGAAATGTACAAACGGCCACCATTGGGCATTGCCTGGTTGGCATTAATGGCAAGGTTGGAAAACACCTGGGTAATCTGACCCTGATCTCCCAGTGCATGCCAGAGATCATCATCAAACTGCAATTCCAGTCTGGTCTTACTGTCGGACAAGTCAAAACTAACCGTTTCCCTGATCAGCGGTGCCAGATCGAGGTTTTCCGTCAGCGGCTCCCCTCCCTTGGCAAACGTTAACAACTGGTTGGTCAGGTGTGATGCCCGCTGAAATGCTTTCTCGGCATTTTCAAGACTTTTACCGGATTCAACAGGATTTCCCAGTTGAGATTTGGCTGCTGCAATATTACCGAACAACACCGTCAGGATATTATTGAAATCATGTGCAATGCCGCCTGCCAGTACCCCCAGGCTTTCAAGGCGCTCCAGTTTCAGGTTTTCCTCTTCAGCCCGAATGTGTTCTGTCACGTCATGGGAAACGCCGAAAACCGACTGAATTTCTCCCTCACTGTCACGCAATCCCGGAAAAACATTCCACAGCAACTTTTTCCTGCCACTGGGGGTATCGAGTTCATAAATAAGGGATTCAGATGTGCCAGACTGGAATACGCGCTCAATGGTATCGTGCCAGAACTTATGTAGTTCGGATGGAAAGTCCAGATCTTCACGTGTTAAACCGATGACCTCATCACGGGTAACACCCATCATTCGTTCAAAGGCGGGATTCACGTAAAGATATCGATGGTCCCTGTCGTACAGCATGATGCCGTCTTCGGAATTTTCAATCAGCGCCTGGTTGATTTCTTCCTGGCCACGCAGTTGCTCTTCCACCAGTTTCTGGTCAGTTATATCCCTGGCAGTGGCATAGGTGATCCCTTCATTGGGATCAAAGCTTGAACTCCAGGACAACCAGCATAGTGAGCCGTCCTTGCACACGTATCGGTTTTCAAAATTCATCGTGTAGCCGTCCTGCAAATGCTGGCTAATGGCTTCCAGGGTCGGCTGGCGATCAGGCTCGTAAATGAATTCGATAAATGGCCTGGAAAGCAGTTCCTCCTCACTATAACCAAGAATACGGGTTGCAGCCGGGTTAACCCGCTTCATGGTTGCAGTGGAATCCACTATCACCATCATGTCCGGCGCGATGTCAAAGAAGAACAGGAACTGTTCTTTTTCCTTTTCATTCTTCTTGCGTTCCGAGATATCCAGGTGTGTTCCACAAATGCGCAAGGCGCGATTCTTCTTGTGATCCCACTCCACAACTGCACCACAAGACTGGATCCAGACCGTATGGCCATCCTTGTGCACCATCCGGAATTCCAGCGTATAGCTGCGACGTGATTTGACTGCAGCGTCCACGGCAGCCAGCAGCTTTTCCCTGTCATCGGGATGTATAAAGCGATGCCAGTCCGTTCGGTTTCCTGAATCGATGTCCTCCCGGTTCAGCCCGAGCATCTCCAGCCACTTGTCATCAACAAAAAACTCACCTGAATTCTCGTTGTAATCCCAGTATGCAAGCCCGGCCCCCTTGATCACATTACGCAACTGGTCCAGTTCCTGCTGTTTGGCAGAGGCATCAAAAACAAATCCTACGAATGCAGGTCGGTTTTCAAACTGGATAAATTGCAGGTGCACATCTACCGGATATTCACTGCCATCCTTGCGTCGATGAGTATTATTAATAATGATCGGGGTATGACCGGGTTTTTCCCAGCCCGGCGCGAGAAGCTCCTTGAAAGCAGACAGGGACAGGTGAGGAGTAACCAGTTCGGGTGTGCATTCCCTGAGTTCTTCCAGGGAATAACCAAGATTGCTACAGGCAACCTGGTTGGCTTAGACATATTTTTTAGATTCGATGTCTACGACATAAATTTCGACAATGGAGTTATCGAGTAGCTTTTCCAGGGCACTGCGCATGATATTACTGTTGTTTTTTATATGATTTTTCAGGCCATCCTACCAGATTAGCTTTGCCTGGAAATATGCCTGCAAAAACAAGGCAAGCGCCGGAAAACTGACGAAACAATACCTGGTCACCTGTTATTCATATTACATTTTAATTAGACTAGATGGGAACACAGCGTTCCAAGGCGGATACCGATGACCATTGCCACTGAGGACAAACCCCTGCAAACACTCCGGCAGGAAGTAATCGACCAGCTGGTACTGAACTACGCCCATGAGCAGTTGTCCAGGGCAGCCTTTGAACGCCGTCTTGATGACGCCTATGACGCCGAAAGCCAAACGGCACTCAGCGCACTGGTTGCCGACCTGGATTCCTATACTGATTCAACATACGACAAGTACAGGGATCACCTGCTTTATGCAAACGAAGAAGAAAGGCAAGATGCGAAATGGTGTGTGAACATTTTTTCAGGCACCCACAGCGACCACGAAGAGATCGTCCCTGCAACTCTGAAACTTGTATCGATATTCGGCGGGGCCAACCTGGACTATAGCCTGTCCCGTTTTTCCGCACCACGAACCCAGATAAAGGTCATATGTCTTTTCGGTGGCGTCGAGATCCACATCCCTGAAGGCGTGAAAATTCACACTCATGTTATTCCGCTTTTTGGTGGTTGCCATAACCGGGGAGAGCCTGTGAATGATCCTGATGCACCCGTTGTCTATGTCAGTGGCCTGGCCCTTTTCGGCGGTATAACGGTTGGCGTGAAGCGCACATTCCGCGAACGCATACAGGACTTTGCCGATCAATTCCGGCACATGTTCAGTTGACTGCAAAAATGGCACCGCCTTGAAGCACTGCTGAATAATATCCCGCCTGTGCAGGTCTTTATCCATTCAACATGAACAGGTAATTCCATGAGACATCTCTTTTTACACAGCCTGGCGCTTATCCTGCTGGCAGGACCGGCAATTTTATCGGCCGCTGATCTTGATTCCGCGGAACAGGAAATGGCCAAATTCATTGATGACACTAATGCCAGCGCCATGGAATTGCTTATTGAGACTATCAATATCAATAGCGGCACAATGAATTTTCCTGGAGTCAGGGCAGTGGCAGAGAAACTGATTCCGGAATTTTCTGCCCTTGGCTTCAACGCCCGTTTCAGGGATGGCGCCGCATGGAACCGTGCAGGTCACCTGATTGCGGAGCACCATGTCGAAGGGGCTGAACCGAAACTGCTGTTGATTGGCCACCTGGACACCGTGTTTGAACCGGACAGTCCCTTTCAGGAATACGAGGAGCTTGGTGGCGGTGTTGCCCGGGGTCCAGGCATCTCTGACATGAAGGGTGGAAATATCATCATGTTGCAGGCACTCAGGGCACTGGCTGCCGTGGGCGAACTGGAGAACATGGATATTACCGTAATCATGACCGGCGATGAGGAACTCAGCGGCAGGCCCCTGAGCCTGTCCAAGGGCGACCTGATCAGCGCCGCAGAATATGCAGACATTGCCCTGGGTTTTGAGAATGGCGACGGCGACCCGGGTACTGCCAATATCTCCAGGCGCTCCTCCAGCGGCTGGACCCTGGAAGTTACCGGCAGACCTTCCCATTCCTCCCAGGTGTTTCGCGAGGATGTAGGTGCCGGGGCCATTTACGAAGCCAGCCGCATCCTGATGTCCTTTTACACGCAATTACGTAGCGAGGAACTGCTGACCTTCAATCCCGGTCGCATCATGGGCGGCACGAGTGTCACCCACGATGCTGCCAGTAATAGTGGAACCACCTTCGGCAAAAACAATGTAGTTGCAGAAACCGCAATTGTGACCGGGGATATTCGCGCAGTGTCACCGGAACAACTGGCGCGGGTCCAGGACGCCATGCGCGCCCTGGCTGCTGACAACCTGCCCCATACTTCGGCCACCCTCTCTTTTGACGACGGTTACCCGCCACTGGCACCTACAGATGGCAATCGCGAACTGCTCGCAATCTACAGCCGCGCCAGCCAGGATCTCGGTTATGGCGCGGTAGTCGCGGTGAACCCGTTGTTTGCCGGCGCAGCCGACGTGTCATTCACTGCAGCACATGTGGATAAGGCAATTGACGGGCTGGGCATGTCAGGCTCTGCCGGTCATACGGTGGAAGAAACCGGTATTTTGTCTGCCCTGCCACAACAGGCCAAGCGGGCAGCCTTGCTGATGTACCGTTTATATCAGCGCTGACTCGGGTTTATTGACCAGCCTTTATTAAAATTCGCATATTCCATACCAGCTGTTGCAAAATGGCGGGACTGGCTATTCACAGCATCATGCATGACTTCAAGGGGGATTCACATGATCAGGTTTCAGGCGTTTCTGTTCGGCCTCATTTTCTTCATACACCATGCGGCATCAGCCGCTGATACTACTACCGCTGGCGAACTGGTCATTGAACCACCCACACTGATCTCTCTTGGCTTTGAGTGGTATATCGAAGGTGATGACAATCGCAATGCCGAGGTCGCCCTGTCCTATCGCAAGGCCGGTGAGCGTGACTGGCGTGAAGGCCTGCCCCTGTTGCGCGTACAAAATGAACGTTCCGTGTTTGACCAGACTCTGGATTACACGGCGCCCAACATGTTTGCCGGCAGCCTGTTTTACCTGGAACCGGATACTGATTACGAGGCCCGCTTCATCCTCACGGACCCGGATGGTATCGTCGGCAGAACCGAGCGTACTGTCACCGTGACCACACGCGCCGAGCCGGAAGCCTTTTCCGGTGGCCGCATCTTTCACGTTTATCCACTGGATCATACCGGCCCGGAAGAACAACCGGCCTACCATGGATTGCTGGCTGCCTACTACATGGCAGGCCTGGGGGGAGACTGGAGTCGCGCCTCTGATGCCAGGGTACGTCCCGGAGACACCCTGCTGGTCCATGCCGGCGTCTACAAGGAATTCAACCGCCGCAGCTACACCCATGAAATTGACTCCGGTTACACCACCTGCTGCGGAACCACCTGGGACGGCACCTATTACCTGACAGCAGATGGTACCGAGGACATGCCAATCACCATCAAGGCTGCCGGCGACGGCGAAGTGGTGTTTGACGGTGGCAACAACAATGTCCTTTTCAACTTGATGGGAGGAAACTGGCACCTGTTTGAGGGCATTACTTTCCGCAACACCATGATTGCCATTGAAGCGGGCATGAAAAACATCATTGGCAGTGAAGGCCTCATGGTCAAGGACAGCCGCTTCGAGGATGTTGCCACGGCAATACATTCTGACTGGTCAGGGTCACGCAAATTTTATATAGCCGATAACGTGATGGTAGGCCGCCGCCCTCCCGAACTCATGGGCTGGTTTAACATTCCACCATGGAACGAAGATCCAGATTTTGAAGAGAAACGACTGCTTGATTCCTACTATGCGGTTTCAATTTACGGTGCCGGTCACGTGATTGCCCACAACAAGGTCACGGGTTTCCATGATGCGCTGGATCATGCCACCTACGGCATGCCGGACGGTTATCCCAATATCCCCCGCGACCGCATGCCGGTATCCATCGATATCTATGGCAATGATGTCTCCAACCTGGATGACAACTGTTTCGAAGCCGATGGCTCCATGCATAACGTACGGGTTTTTAATAACCGCTGTTTCAATGTGGCCGTGGGAGGCATGAGTCCCCAGCCGGTTTTCGGCGGCCCGGTGTATTTCATGCGCAACGTGGTTTATCACAGCCCCTACGGACCGGTAAAAATTCATGCCGATCCAGCCGGTGTCATTTATTACCACAATACTTTTATTGGCGAAGTCAGGCAGATTACGCCGGCATCCAACCTGCACCTGCGCAACAATCTGATTTTTGGCCAGGAACGCCAGCCGGCCACGCTCGCCATTCGAACGTACACCAACTATTCCTCCAGCGACTACAACGGCTTCAGGGTCAACGACAACACAGAGCAGGCCTTCAGCTGGGCCTCCCCTCCCCGTGAAGTCACAGCGGATTACACCAGCCCGCTGATCATGCGTAACTATGCCACTTTTGATGCTTACCAGCAGGGATCAGGGCAGGACCAGCACAGTATCCTGTTGGATTTTGACACCTTCGTGGATGCACAAATGCCGGATCTGGATGAGCCCACACGCCTGTATGACCCCGCCCAGGTCGACCTGCGACTTCGACGTGGCAGTCCGGCAGTGGATGCCGGCCAAGTGCTGCCAAATATCAATGATGGCTATAACGGTCGCGCCCCGGACCTGGGTGCCTATGAATATGGCCAGGAGTTGCCCCATTACGGACCACGCCCAAACTGACAGCTACAGTCATCTATGGTGTAAACCCGGGTATTCGATTACTCTACTAACTATAAAAAACTATCAGCCAGGCCCTTATGCCCGTAGATCTGTTACTGGACAACGAACGTCGTGTCATGCGAACCCATGCCTCCGGGTTTGTCACCCTGGCAGATTTCATTGACAGTATGGAGAAGATCCTCCAGCTCAAGGATCAAGGGAATATTGATGACAGCTGGACACAGATTGTTGATCTGACCGATGTCAGCAATGAGCATGAATTATCGGAATCCGATACCCGGATAATTGCGACCAATAATTCCTGGCCTGCGGGCGCCCGTCGGGCCATCGTGGTCACCGAGGAAAATACCAGCAAGCTGGCGAACATCTACCAGAAAGTCGGCCAGGAAATGGGTCAGCAGATAAAGCTGTTCAAAACCATAGAAGAAGCTGAAAAATGGCTTGAAGGAGCACTTGAGACCTGAGCCGCCAATAGCGTACAGGTCTCTAGCCTTTGCAAATGCACGAATGGCGAATGACTCAGGGCGTTTCCAGCACGACCATGGAGCCTTCCGAGTTATCTGTTCGCAGGCCGATCACAGCCTGGTATTCCGGTGAATCGTACCAGGCTTTCATGGCTTCCCTGGAGGCAAATTTGAGGATTACAGTGACAGGTTTGGCATTACCTTCAACCACCTCACAATTCTGATCTACTGCGATCACTTCAGCGCCATGCGCCTGCAATGTCTGGATAGCAGCGGCAGCATAAGGTTCAAAGGCTTCCGGATTGGTAACTTCATAATTGGCAACTACAATGGCAGCCATGGGACTACCTCCCTTTTTTAATTAATGTTTTTATGCATAACGTCTTGTTCAAAGTGAACCCCAAGCATAACCGTTTTCTCACGGTAGAATACAGTAATGCACCCCTTCACGACCTGGGAAGGCAGCAATAAGCATGGATTCAGTTACTCAATTTGCCCTGGGTGCTTCCGTTGGTGAAGCGGTGATGGGCCGCAAGATTGGCAACCGGGCAGCCGTTGTTGGCGGCATCGTGGCGACACTGCCCGACCTGGATTCCTTTATTCCTTACGATGATGCTGTGGCCACGTTTACCTATCATCGCTCTGCCAGCCATTCACTGATTGTCCTGACCCTGGTATCCCCTCTGCTCTGGTTACTGATTCTCCGGCTTCAGCCCTGGTTACAGGCATTTCGCCGCGAGTTGTTCCTGCTGGTATTCCTGGCACTGATCACGCACCCCCTGCTCGATGCCTTTACGGTTTACGGCACGCAATTGTTCTGGCCACTGACGTCCTATCCAGTCAGTGGTTCAACCATTTTTATCGTCGATCCTGCCTACACCCTCTGGCTGCTTATCGGCTTTATCTCGGCCATGGTCATGAGCAGGAGCCAGCTTACCGGACACCGCCTGAACCAGGCCGGCCTGGTACTAAGTTCGCTCTACCTGGCATGGACTGTCGGAGCAAAGGTGATTATCGATAAAAAGGCAGAATCTGCCCTGGCAGCCCAGGGGGTGAGCTATGACCGCCTCATGTCCACACCGGCCCCTTTTAATACATTTGTCTGGCGCATTATCGGCAGGGTGGATAACGGCTATTTCGATGCCTTTATTCCGGTGTTTGGTCAAACCGGGGAACTCGACCTGGAACACTATACCAGCGAGGATGAGCTACTTGCTGATATTGAAGATCATTGGCCGGTTGCACGACTGATGCGATTTACCCATGGTTTCTACAGCGTTAACCTCAGAGGCAATGATGTACTGGTGACAGACCTGCGCATGGGCCTGGAAGCCAACTATGTTTTCAATTTCAAGGTGGCAGAAATTTCAAATAATTCGATCAGTCCTGTCACGGCAATTATGCTGCCCTGATCATTTATTTGACCTTTCTGAATAAAACCAGAATTGCAAATTGAGACTTTTCGACACATTGTTACACTACTGTATGTTATAGCCCGCAGTTGGACTCTTTGAGTTGAAAAAGCAAAAGTATTGGCTAGTTTCAGGCAATTAAATTAGGATAGCTCTCCACAAATGCCGGTAAGGATTTGTGACACATGGAACTTTATGACGAACAAGGACCACACCTCCAAACCATCCCGCAGAAAGTCAGACCTGACTTTGCTGGGCAGCAGTTCCCAGGACCTGGATGATTGGGTGTACACCCTTGAGTTTGGTGTAAACCTTGAGAAAACCTCTTTTGAGGGGTTGAACAACTACTCTGTAGCCAACACCCGAACTGACAAAAAAGCAGAAGAAAGCGAAACCCTGTCTTCTGTCCTTGAGTTTCGCCTGCAGGAAGGCAACAACACCATCAGTATCGAGGGCGGCCCGCCTTATGACTTCGGCATTACAAAGAAAACCCTTGATCTGGACTGTATAGAGCTTGATGAAGATATTGTATTGGCTGTCATCAAGGGCATAGCCTGGCTCAAGGGGGAAATCAAGGATGACTGGATTTCCACTAATCGCAGACGCATTCCTTTTGCGCTGCTAGCGGACCGTATTGCCATCAACCTGCTGATGAGCAGTATCAGCACGATTATTGGCGGCTCCATGTCTTGCCATAACAAGGTGATCAGAAGCCAGAGCAGTCTTTTCACCAGCAAGGAAGATTACACCAGGGCAATGTACGAGGCATTGAAAGCAAATCTCGAGGAATTCACCGTCATCGCCATCAACCGGGGAGTACAGCACTACATCAACACCAATTGATGAACGAACGTGTATTAACCACAACCAGGGTTACATCACGACCAATTTGCCATTTTCCCCGGCAACTTTTCAGCCGGAATTGCCCCGTCCCAACCCTGTCATAACGAGTCGCCAGTCTTGCTACCTGGGGTAAAACCCCAGCAACAGCCTCCAAAAGTTTGTTCTCCTGCCAATACAGGACTACCCGGGGTCATATGACTCAGCGTTGGGAAAGCATAATGGCCCTGCCCGTGGAATTACAGCGAATATCAGTTCGGGCCTGCCCCCTGAAGTGGACACTGCCGGTACTGTCCAGTGAGGCCTCCAGGTACTCATAAACAGTGATGTAAGCCGAGCCGGTACTGCTGAGCCTGACGTCGGCAACATTGCTGTCAACATCCAGTGCTTCGAAACTGCCAGTGCTGGAAACATTGATTTCCTGGCCACTGACCACACCGTCACGAATACTGACATGTCCCGTACTGGAGATTCTGACAGCCAGGTTAGTGGCATCAACGCGGCGCAACATGACATCACCGGTGCTACTGATATTGATATCTACCTCTTAAGCAGCCAGGTGACCCATACTGAGATCACCGGTACTGCCGATCCAGATAGCAAAACGATCCGCACTGATATCCGGCGCATCCACACTTCCGGTTGAGGCTATTTCAATGCCTTCCAGGTTTTTTACTGTGAGGGTGTAACGAAGAGGTTCGTGATTACGCAGCCAGCGTCCCCCTTCCGTGGTGATGTTCAGCTCACCGTTGCGCACTTCAGAACTGATGTATGGCAGCAGGTTGTCTTCTGCCTCCACCACCAGTGATTCGGTGTCGCCCAGCATGATCGTGAGATCTCCCTGGTTGCCCAGGCGCACCCGGTTGATACCAGTCAGCGGGCGGACTTCGGTCACCAGGTGCCTGGAACCTTCAATACGGGAATCATTCCAGCCCCAGTTGCCATTGCCCGGGCCTGGACCGGAATAATAAATACAGGAAGGAAGCAGTGAGACTGCGAGAACAAGTGTACTCAATCGCAAGAAAGTGAAATAAGGCATGGTAAGGTCCTGTAACAAATTTACGCCACGGTAAAATTGCGGTGTCATTAAATTGCAGTCAGCAACAATAAAAGCTGTGTGCAATCAGCCATACCAGCGTTACATTTCCTTATCCCGTGTAAAATACTGTCACAACCATGTCACTGTGAAAGCGTGTTCTGACAGGCCATTAAGCCTGGTTTAATATTCACCCTGCCGCAGCACGTGCCCGAACTACAGGATTAGTAATGACAAGACACCAGCTCCAACTTCTTATCTACCTTTCCGCCCTGGCACTGGCAGCAGGCGTTTTCCTGCCACTGACCAGTTTCCCGGTTTATGGGGAGGTCAGTTACTACCGTGTAGCGAAGGTGGAAGCCTGGCTCGTGGTCATCCTGGCATTGTCCGGGCCTGCCATGATGCTTACCGGGCGAAAACGGCTGAGCATCCTGGGCTGCATCGGTGTCTGGCTGGTATTGCTGTATCCAGCGTTAAGGGACCTGCTCAATGAACGCAATAGAGGGGCCATACGCCGGCTTGGTGACGGCATGACGCAGGCCATGGCCGATTTCAGTGCCGACCTGTTTCTCAACATTACCGAGTTTGAATGGGGCGGACTGCTGTTGATTGTGGCCTTGCTGGTATTTTCGGTCAGCAGCATCGTCTACCAGTTCAGGCTCTAGGAACAGACCAGTTCTTTATCTACGCCCTCCCGATTTACTTTTCTACGAGCGACACGTTTAATCACACTATGACCGACCACAGGCTTGAGCAACTGCGTGATATCTTCCTGACCCAGGCCGGGTATTGTGAAGAACTGGACTCCCCTTTCATGGTGCGATTGTGCCGGCTCTTTGCCCAGCACCTGAAAGACGATGATGCCACCGCCAGCCGTTTGATTGCCCTACCCAAACCCGCCAGTTTCTGGAACCTGGCCCTGCCGCTTCGAGTTGCAGGCGCACTGCATGCCCTGGTCCTTTCCGGAAAATGTGAGGCATTGGCCAGGGTTTACCCGCCGCATCACGACACGGCCAGTGACGAAGCCCTCTGGAACGCCGTCAGTCACGCCATGCAGGAGCATGCCGATTTCTTTGTCCCTTTCCTGGACAGTGCGCCACAAACCAATGAAGTCAGGCGCTCTGCCGTGCTTTTACCCGGCTTTCTCACCATCGCCACTGAAACAGGGCTGCCATTTACCCTGTCAGAACTCGGCGCCAGCGCCGGGATCAACCTGTGCTGGGACAGTTTTGGTTACCAGTTAGGCAAGCATCACTGGGGCGACATGGACAGCGGCGTCATCATGAGCCCTGACTGGAAAGGCAAGGAACCGCCTGAACCGGTTGCAATAACCGTTCTGGAGCGCGCCGCCTGTGATATGGCGCCAGTCGACTACAGTGACGCACAGGCCAAGCTCAGGCTGTTGTCCTATATCTGGGCCGATCAGGAAGACCGTTTTGAACGCACGGAAAAGGCCCTGGCGATACTCTCGGGCAAACAATACCCGGTGGAAAAAGCCACAATAGAGGAATGGTTGCCGCGCCGGCTTGCACGCAACACGCCAGGCTCAGTGCACGTGGTCTACCACACCATTACCTGGCAGTACCTCAATGAACAGGCCAGTGCCAATTGCCAGGCCGCTATGGAAATGGCCGGTAGCAAGGCCACGACAGATGCCCCCCTGGCCTGGCTACGCCTTGAACCCGATGGCAAGTCACCGGGTGCCGCTATCACCCTTACACTCTGGCCTGATGGTACCGAACGCCACCTCGGTCGTGCCGATTACCACGGACGCTGGATCGACTGGGCCAACTAACACTCTCCGGAGACTACCTATGCTTTACCCTCTTTTTGCCATGGTCATCCTGACCTTTGCCGTCGCTATTGTTGCCGTGCGCGCCAGATTTCACAGTGTTCGAGCGAAGGAAGTGCCCATCAGTTACTTCAGGGATATGCAGGAGAAAAGCGGTATCACGGTACCCGAGCGGATACAGATCACCACGCGCTGTTTCAACAACCAGTTTGAAGTCCCGGTGATGTTTTATGCCGCTGGCGTCAGCGCCATGGCCCTGGGTGTGGAAACCACGCTGACCATCGTCACCGCCTGGCTGTTTGTGATCAGCCGCTGCGTCCATGCCTGAATTCATCTGACCTACAACCATATTCTGCACCGGATGCGTGCCTTCTGGGTGGCCATGTTATGGGTATTATTGTTGTGGCTGGAGTTACTTGCTGCCCGCCTGTTCTGATTGCTGCCAGCATGTCACGCTGGAACGCCATGCCAGGGTATCAGTCAGCGTCGCCTGATTTTTCAATCCGTATAACACTGATGGTCTTGTCTTCTATTCGCCACTTGATATTCAGGTCAAACAGGCTCATGCCATACTGCTTGGGATCTGGCTCGCGATGTCGCCAGGCTGGTCGGGGGTCCTGTTCGAGTACCGTTGTGATGAGTTCCCTGAGTTCGGGATATTGGCCACTGAATACCTGCAGCATGTTTTCGGCCTCCTCACTGAAATGAACAGCAAAGGCATTGCCGGGCGCTGTTTCCGCATAACCCCCTGTCGCACCGGCAATACTGTCGGCGTAAGGCAGGTAAGGCTTGATGTCCAGGATTGGCGTGCCATCGAGTAAATCCAACCCCGCCACGGCCAGGATCACCTCACTGCCCTGCTGCCGCCAGCCCCGGTTTTCAACCACCGACATACCCAGGCCATTGGGCCGAAATGTAGAGCGGCTGGCAAACACACCGACTTTTTCCTTGCCGCCCAGGCGCGGCGGCTGCACTGTCGGCGACCAGCCCTTGTCGGCCGTTTCATGAAAATGGAAGAGCAGCCACAGGTGTGAAAACTGTTCTATACCGCGCAGGCAATTGGCATCAGCTGCATCTCCGGTCAATACAACCTCACCTCTCGCCGCCTTGACCAGTCCCGGCTGCCTGGGTATCGCGAATTTCTGCTTGAAGGGGGAACGGATGTGACCGATGGGGGTGATGTTCATCCGGGAGATTCAACTAGGAATTTTGTTAAGAAGCAAGGAGCAAGGACAGAATGTTTTTTTGAAAATTTACCTGAGTTTTTGTAGGCCGGAAATGCGTAGCGTCATCCGGCATGGCGACCAGGGGTCGCCCTGGGAAGTAGATAGATTAAAGAGATGCTGGGTGCCCTTCGGGCACCTTGCCGGATGACGCTACGCTTTTCCGGCCTACTATGCTTCGTTCAAGCCCAACGAGTTGTCCCTTTCGGCGAAGCCGGTCCTACCACGCCAGCCCGTAATCATCACCAAAATTGCTGGAACCGCCCATCATGGTGCCATTGTCCTGGTCAAAGTAGATGCCGTTGATCGGGCCGGACGTCAGTTCCTGTGTTTCCACCTTGTATCCCATACTGGTCAGTCGCAGCTTCACGCCCAGCGGAAGATCTTCTCGCAACAGCAGGCGTCCTGGCTGCATACCGTGATCGCCGAAGGACGAATGTACCTGGTAGGAATTGATGTTGGCGGCCTCCGAGGCCTGTTGCACATCCATGCCGAACTCCACCACATTCAGAAAGAACTGCAGCAGGTTCTGGTCCTGGGCATCGCCCCCCTGCACGGCAAAGGACAGGTAGGGCTTGCCGTCTTTCAATGCCATGCTCGGGGTCAGTGTGGCTCGTGGCCGCTGGCCGGGCTGCATCACGTTGTAGGGATTGCGCTCTGCCGACATGTTGAAGCTTTGCAAACGCTGGGACAGGCCGATGCCGGTGTCGCCGGCAATGTAAGCCGGGATCCAGCCGCCACTGGGGGTAATGGAAACCACCCAGCCGTCCTTGTCAGCCGTCTGGATGGACGTTGTGCCTGCCAGGAAGGCCTCGTCCTGGTTCATGATGCTGTTTGCGGCAACGCTATCAGGCATGGTGACCAGCGGTTGCCACTCCTCCAGGATATCCAGGAAAGGATTTTCGTCACCCTGGTAGGGATAGGGATTACCGGGTTTGACCAGCTCCCTGTTACGGTCTGGCTCTATGTCCTGCAATCGATCCCGGGCGTATTCCTTGGACAGCAAACCGGCGATGGGTTCCTCCGGCGGAAAGTACGGATCGCCGTAATAAAAATCCCGATCGGCATAGGCCAGGTTCATGACCTGGTACAGGGTATGGATATACTCAACGCTGTTATAGCCCAGGCTGCGCAGGTCAACATTTTCCAGCATGTTCAGCATCTGCAACATGACAGGTCCCTGCACCCAGGTATCAAGCTTGTAGACATCAATCCCCTTGTAACTGGTAGTGACCGGCTCTTCAATATGAACCTGCCACTGGTCCAGGTCGTCCATGGTGATCAGTCCCCCGTCAGCCTGGGTGGCCGCAACCAGTTCCTGGGCGATATCGCCCCGGTAAAATCGGTCATAGGCAGCATAGATTGCTTCCTTGCGGGATTTTCCGGCGGCCAGCGCCTCGCGCTCGGCCTCTACCAGGCGCGTCAGTGTCTTGAGCAAACCAGGCTGGCGGAACAGCTCGCCGGTATGAGGCGCCGCCCAACGCCGGGGGTTTCGAGGATCCAAATGCGGCAGGAAGACACGGGTGGAATCCTGCCACTGCAGAATCTGGTCCTTGTAGAACTGTATGGTCTCGGCATTGGTGCGTTCGATGGGATAGCCTTCAGCCATGGTCATGGCCGGGGCCAGGGTCTGCTCCAGGCTAAACGTGCCGTATTCGGCAAGCATGACTAGGAGGCCGCCGGGCGTGCCGGGCGTGACAGCCGCCAGGGGACCGTAATCCGGCGGATGCGCCATACCAAGACTGCGATAGTATTCCGGCGTAGCTCCACTGGGTGCCACACCGAGTGCGTTGATGGCAACTACTTTTCCGGTTTCGGGAATATGAATGAGCGCCTGTGTTTCACCACCCCAACCCATGGTGTCCCACATGGTGGCCGAGGCAGCGAGAATGGCGCAGGCGGCATCTACCGCATTGCCGCCCTGGTTGAAAATCTGAGCACCGGCAGCCACGGTCAGTGGTTTACCCGCCACCGCCATCCATTCCTGTCCGTGCAGGGGCGGCTTGAGCGAGTGCTTCAGTTCCTGGGCAGTGACTGCCTGGCTGGCCAGTAACAACACACACACAAGCTTTCCCAGGGGGAGCCTGTGCATGAGCCCGAATGCGCATGTTCTTAAGTGATAAAGCATGCGCGCAACCATATCACAAGAATGTCTGGATCAGACAGGGGTCATGTGGGGCCGTTTTCGTAGGCGTAGTAATACCTTAAAGCCACCAGGTCATTCTCGTCCTGTGCCATCTCATCCAGGGGTGGGCGGAAACGGGATTTCTTGAGCGTCCTGAGCAGCTTTTTCGCCACCTCATCACTGGTGTTGTCAGAAGCCTCAAGCACTTCCAGCCCCCGTGGGCTACCGTTGCTATTGATCCTGAAGCTGACATCGATATAACCCTCGTAGGCTCCAAGAACAGTCTTGTGCTGCACTATGCTGCCAAGACTGTGGGCTGTAGCGGTGAATGTCGGCAAGATCGCCGGAACTTCGGGTACAAGACCTCGGCAATATCCGTTTGTTTGACATTCATCTGCTTCATCATTTCATGGGCTTCACGGTATTTGAGGTAACCACTATGGGGCTTGTCGAAGAGTATGTACCAGTCACCCATTGCCATCAGCACATCGATATACCGGGCCAGGCTGCCTTCAGTATCCTTTTTGATATACAACAGCTGCCGCTCGTAAGCAGCCAGGCCATAGTGGTATGCATCCCGGGTCAGCTTGGCAAAGGGGCCTTTGCCATACATCTCATCCTTGAATGCCAGTTTATCCAGGTAGTCATCCGGGTCGATCAGCATTTCACGGCGAGCAGCCTGGAAAAAAGAGACTTCAATGAGCCGGTTTTCAAGCTGGAACAACGTGGGATCTCCAAACTGCTCCTGGTTGATGAACAGTTCAACAGCCCGGACATTGTATTTAGCGGCCATGTCGAGCTTATCGAAGGCTTGCGCACGAAACTCCTCTTTCGATGATGCGATGCCATTGAACATCAAGGTGGCAATGTCCCTGAATTCAAAACGAATCAATTCGTGGAACTGCTCCATGTTCCATTCTGCATAATTGACCAGGTCGGAAAGCAGGCGCTGGTCATTACGCCCATAACATCGCTCCAGCAGGTAGATCAGGTACTGCTGCTTGTCATCTGCCTCACTTACCATGCCAGTAGCATTCATGACATGAATCTGTGCCTTGATTGCCGGCAGAAGAGACTCCGAGTAAAGACCATTGTTCACCCGGTTAATATGTTCTTCGCGGGCAAAGCTTTCCAGTGCCTGATCATACATATGCTGCTCTGCATACAGCTTGCCCAGGCTGTGGAGCACTTCTGTCAGCTCGCTTGCGAATGGCCCGGACCGGGTTTCTATGTCGTAAATACGCTCTGAATAGTCACTGATGACACCGTCACCACCGAGCGCAGTGTTGTAATCCTGGGCCAGTGTTTGCATTGAGCTGCGTGTCATCAGGTTTCTGTAGACACGGTCGATCACCGGCAGATCTTTCGGTGGCTCTGCAGAATAGGCTGTGGGTACGAAAACCAGACTGTCCACGGGTTGAGATGCCGTTACAGCAAGGGACCACAGTAAAGATAAAGTGAGTATTGGTAGAGTAAGCGCACGAGTAACGGTGTTGCCGTTGGCGCTACAGATACACTTGACGTTCAGCATACTTGTCCTGCCTTTGGGCCTTGTGGGCCCGAACAAAGTTGCCGGTCATGCGTGTTTAGAAATGGTCAAAGGCTGTTTTTGCCCTTTCCACTCGTTGTTAACCAGGTACCGGAGCCTGCTAATACTGGTTTCCGGTTCCTCCCCCCCCTCAGGCTTCCTGTCTTTCTATCGTATTGTTTCCGGAAGACCTGTTGGTAACTTCAATCACTCATTACCAGCAAGGGTTTCTTGGTAAAACAGTGGCACCGGATAGATGGCACTGTTCGCATTGTGAATCCGTGGCTGTACTGGCTCAGACCAACCCCGGATTCCGTTGTGCAGTCGACGACAGTCGACACATGCCTAATGACTTAGCAAGTTTCAAGCCAGATTCAAAAACACTCGCCTGAAAAGAAAAAACATCAATAAAATCAGTCTTCTTTCTTACTCGAGCAGGACTGTTAAAGCCAGTTGGAATAATGCCGGGTTTTCGAACTTCATCAAAAACCGGGCATTTCTGGTGCAAACCCGGGACAGGAATCGCGCTTGAGTGCAATAAGGGGGCACTGGTGAATTTTACCTGGTCACTGTGCTTCAAAAACCTTACTCAAAGGAGTGAAACCAGACATAACGCCAGCTGGATAAAGTACCTTATTTACCCTATATTCACTGCAAATAATAACCCCCTTGCGCAGCTGATTAACCCGGCATGTTAAAGACTTTCGACACAATCCGTCATTGTCCGCTCAGGGCCTTGATTGCTGTTGTTGCGTTATTTCCGGTTTTACAGTGGCTGCTCACCAGTACTGCTTTCGCGCAGGCTGCATCACAGGGCCTTGAAACCATCCACATCGGTACAGTCAGCGGACAGCTGAACACACCCGATGCATTTGCCCCTTTTCCGACTACCTGGACAACCAGCTTCCCGGTTACAAGTTCCAGGTGGAAGGCTTTGTTGATATCGATAGCCTGAAGGATGCAGTAATCAATGAACGCCTGGACTTCGCTTTCATCTCGCCTGCCGCCTATGTCGAGGTGGGACTGACCAAAAACCTGCGAATTCTGTCAACCATTACCCAAACGAATGCTGACGGCTATTCCCCGTGGCTCGCTGGCGCCGTGTTTACCAGGGCATCCCGTACAGACATCAATTCCCTGGCGGATGTTCGGGATAAAAATGTAGTGGCACTTTCCGAAATAGCCCTGGGTGGCTGGTTATCCGCGGTCAGGGAATGGCAGGACCTGGGCATTGAACCCGAAAAAGATTTTTCATCACTGGTCTTTAACTTTTCCTATGCCGATGTGGTTGCTGCAGTCTGCACAGGTGAGATGGATGTCGGCGTGATAGCCGCCAACACCCTCCCTGCATACCTGGATACATGTCCTGAAGAATTGAAAGTGCTGCCCCAGCCCCGCGTAACACAAGACATCAGCTTCTCACCCCCGCACAGCACGCGTCTTTACCCGGAAGTCGCCTTTATTATGGTCGGCACACATGATGAGGAATTTATTCGACTACTGACACGGGCCCTGCTGACCATTGAACATGACAGCCCCGTTGCCCAGGCCGTCAATGTCTGCGGCTTTACCGCACCATTGCCGTATACGGAGGTCGAGTCACTGATGCAGGAACTGGGTGTGGGTCCCTTCAGGGATTTGAACAGGATGACCATCCAGCAACTGCTCCTGGATAACATCACCCCGATTACACTGGTGCTCCTGGCCATTATTGCCATCACTTCTGTGGGTTATATCAATGCCCACAGGCTCAGTCGCCGGGTACGCGCAACAGAAAGTTTTCGCAAGCTGGTATTTGAAGGCTCGCAAATTCCCATGGCCATTGTTAACCCTGAAAACTATACCTACCTGGATATGAATAAAGCCGCAGTCGAGCTCTATGGCTATAAAGACAAGGAAGAGCTCATCAACATGCCGCTGATGAAATTGACCGATCCCGAACAGGATATTGACACCACGGTGGAATCAGCCATGGAGCAGACCCAGCAAAAGGTCAGGGAAAATGGAGAAGCCACTTTTGACTGGCGTCATATACGCCCTGATGGCAGCAAATGGACGGCCCGTATTCACCTGATGGCTTTAGAATCCCCGACAGGCTTATTGAACCAGGCAACGATACAGGACATTACACAGCAAAAAATCCAGGAAGAAGAACGCCGAAACCTCGAGCAACAACTGGCTTTCAGCCAACGCATGGAATCCATTGGCCGTCTTGCCGGTGGTATTGCCCACGACTTCAACAACCTGCTCACCATTATCAATGGCTATTGCGAGGTATTGATGCTGGAGATGAGTGACTCCCAGACGAAAAGTGTTCTGGAACAAATCCGCAAAGCCGGAGTACGGGCATCAGAACTGACCCAGCAATTACTCACCTTCAGCCGACGCCAGGCCATTCGACATATTCCGGTCAACATCAATCGCATGATCAGTGAATCGTCAGAAATGATGAGAAGCATCCTGGGCGAAAACAGCCGCCTCAAGCTTGTACTGACGACAGCTGACTGTAATGTCATGTCCGATCCTGGCCAGATACAGCAAGTACTGTTGAACCTTGTGGTCAATGCCAAGGACGCCATGCCCCATGGCGGCACCCTGACTCTGTCTACCGAAGAGGTTTTCCTGACGCCCGCCAATGCCCGCGGCCTGGAAGTGGCGGCCGGCGAGTATATCCAGATCACGGCGGAGGACACCGGCGTCGGCATGAATGCCAAAATACGCCAGCATATTTTTGAGCCCTTTTTCACCACCAAGGAAGATTCAGGTACTGGCCTGGGATTATCCACGATCTACGGCATAATTCGCCAGTCCAATGGCACGATCAGGGTAACCAGCAAGGAAGGTGAAGGTTCCACCTTCCTGATCCTGTTACCCAAATCCAGTAAAGCGGAAGCCTCACAGGATAAAGTGGATAATGTAAAACTGCCCATTGCCCTTGATGCCTTTCGCATCCTGGTGGTTGAGGACCAGGATGATGTTCGTGAATACGTGACCTCCGTACTCGGTAATGCCGGTTACAGCGTCATGACAGCAGCTTCCGGTAACGAGGCTCTTGCCTTGTTGAAAGAGCAGGATGAAAACATCCATTTACTGCTTACAGATGTTGTTATGGAAGGCATGAGTGGCGGGGAGCTGGCAGAACTATTCAGTCAGCAGTATCCGGATATTCCCGTGTTGTTTATGTCGGGCTATCCCGGTGATGAACTGGCCCGATATGGTATTCGCGCTGGTACCCGGAAATTCCTGGCAAAGCCCTTCTCCCCCACCGAGTTGCTGGACCGGGTTGGCGCTATCCTGAGCAATACTATGGCTAAAGTGTAGACGAATAGTCATGATCTGCGCATCCGACATCCGTCACATGATAGCGTCGCTGGAGGATGCGACTGAAGAGCCCCATCACCACCTGACGTCCTTTCGCATTAACGGAAAAATCTTTGCCACCATGCCGGCTGATGCCAGTTTCCTGAACATCTTCGTCAACGAACAGGAACGGGAAGCCATGCTCGGTATGCACCCGAATGCCTATGAGAAAGTCTGGTGGGGAAAGAAAGTCATAGGAATACGGGCGCTGCCGGAAAAGGCCCAAAAAGAAGACGTCGCCCGCTTGCTGAAAATTGCCTGCCAGGACAAGTCCTGAGTTCTATATCAATCTATATAAAAAGGAGACAACCCGTGTCTCCCTTCTTGTCTTGATGACACCAGGGCCATCAGGGTGCCTGGTCAAGGATCCAGCGAGCAATAACCAGGGCATCTTCCTCGGGAACATGCTCATTGGGCACCATGGGCACCACCCCCCAGTTGCCGCCACCACCCAGAATGATCTTGGTGGCCAGCACCCTGGACATGACCTCCTTCTGCCCGGCATGCCTGACGGCAATGGCCTGGTACGGTGGCCCGATCAGGTTGTCTGTCATATTGTGACACGCATAACAGCGGTATTTTTGCGCCATGGCCTCGCCCTGACTGCTGTCCTGGGCAAACAGTGAGAAAGAAGCCAGGGTGGCTGCCAGGAACAATACTGCTCTGGCAGCAACATGGTGGTGACGGGTTGGGTACATCATCATGTATTCCTTTTTGAATCTGGTTAGCCGGTTTACTGGTAGGCACCATCACCCGGGTCAACGATGACCGCCATGCGCGGACCATGCACGTGCTGGACAATATTGGCATAGGAGGTAATCAGGTTGCCGGTATCCGGATCGATATCCACCATCCTGAGGAAGGCCCCCTTGCGCGGCATGGGCAGCACACTGAAAGACTTGTCGGCTGGATCAAACTTGTAGATGACATCGGTGTTGGATGTGGAAATCCAGACCACCTTGCGCACGGGATCCCAGGTCACCGCATAGGGAGCGCTGGCGGTATCGGGGACGTCATAGAGTCCAATCCGGGTATTGGTCTTGGTGTCATATTCAACGAGCTGGCCCGAACCGTATAACGGCACATAAAGGATGTCATCATCACTGATGGACAGGCGGCGGGGACCGGCATTCAGCGGCAGCTGGAACGACGGACCAAATTCCCGTGTGACGACATTAAAGCTACCGATACTGCCGATATTGAGCTGGCTGAACCAGATTTCCTCCCGGTCTGATGTCATCACCAGGCCATAAAGTGCAGTGCCTGTGGTCGCACGGTCACCAACCTGCGGGGCGACATAATGTTCTATTTCGCCGGTTTCCGGATCAAGGTAGCCGACGGCATTGTTGACAATGTCAGAAAACCATATTAGCCCGTCCTTGTCAGTCAGCAGGGTATGTTCTGAACCAAAGCTGAGGTCATGGATGCCGGTTGGCGTACCATCGACCGTTTCCATCTGCCAGGTACTCCAGTTCTCATTTTCCACATCAAGGTGGGCAACCACACTGGTGATAAACGGTGCCACCCATAAAGAGCCGTCTTCACCGCGGTGCAGGGAATGCGGCCCGACGGGTGTATCCGAAGGCACATCCAGGGAGGTAGTGTAACCGGACTGCGGATCCACCTTGACGATGGCATTGGAGGCCACATCTGCTACCCACAGCTGCTTGGGTTCTCCCAGCAGCAGGGCTTCACGAATGGCATTGGGCCCCGGCACTTCGTACTCCATGATGGACGTCTGTGGTGTCACCGCCAGGGGAGCACCCCATTCATAACCCTGGATTTCTTCCATGGCGTCATTGAAATGCTCACTGAGGAAATTAATCACACTGGGACCATTGCCGACTTCATACACCCGGTCAGCTTCCAGTTCCCCTGCCTCGGGCCCACGGGAGAATTCCTCGGCGGAAAGAAAGTTCATGTATTTCACCAGGGCATCGTAGCTTTGTTCCCGTATGGCATGCCGGTCATCTCCGGGAATCGCTTCAATAGCGGCGGCATAATGGCGCACTTCGCTGGAGGGCACCTGGTGACAGCCCACACAATCCAGGACAAATTGCGAGGTGGTGTCATGGTCTGCCTTTCCTTGCAACCAGGCCGAAGCCGGTGCCGAGGCAACCTGGTTATCGGTGGCCCTGGCGATTACCGTCAGGTTGACGTGATCAGCCGTGACTTCCCGGCTGCTATCAAGCAATTCATAACCCAGGGCACGTATGGCAATACCGAAATCACTCCCTGAACGATAATTGGCCTGTTCAGGCAAACTGAATTTGCCACTGTCATCACTGAAAGCCGTTACTGCAGTGGGACCTGGCCAGGATGAGGTAAGGGTAATCATGGCATCACTGACAGGATTACCATTGATATCAACGATGGTGCCGCTGAACCCGGCGGCCAGGACGTTGCCTGTCCCCAACAGCGTCAGGACAAGCAGGAAATTTATAGATCGGGTGAAGGTCATGATGGAGCCCTCTTCAAGTGTCATTCTAATTATTATTTCAGCTATAACGCTGCTGTTACTGACTACTTTGCAGCCTCAGGTTTTACGGCAATGGCCAGACCATATTGCCTTCCGCATCAAGAAAACCCTGTTCACGCAAACGTCTCACGGTGGCTGCACCGGAGCGCTGCGGGGAAGAACCATTCAGGTTCGCCGCCGGTGTAATACCCAGGGCCGTAAAGGTGCCCTCGGCGATATCAATCATGTCGGTATAACGCAGGTTGGATTTCAGGGGGCCGTCGTTGACCTGGATGGCACGTGGCCACAAATGGTTGATGCCACGAACATGGCGCCAGGTCAGCAAATGCAGCCTGTCACCAACAGCGAATTCCTCTTTCTGGAAGCCATAGGCAATCATGACATTGATGGGATGGCTGTTGACCACCCAGGTTTTGCCTATTTCACTTTCGGGCAAATCGCCACCAGTGACTTCTATTTCAATCTGGACATGGGGGTTGCCCCAGCGGATATCGGTGACAGTGCCGTCCACCGTGATGAAATCTGAACCAAACGGGCCGTATTCTGCCTGGGTATTGTGGTGGGCCTGGATGAAATTCGGCAAAAGCCCGGCCAGGAGTATCAATAGGTAACGGAGTTTCATGCCTTTCCCTCTTGTTTGGCATCTGGAACATTAATCTGGACCGGTGAAAAATCCGCCCTGCCCGCTTGCGGGCCAACCTGCTATTCACCTGGAGTTATTATTTGCGCTTATACTTGCCCCTGCACGTAAGCCTGTACTTGATCTGTACATTCCTGTCCCCGGCAGGCCAAATGATGCTATCACAGCGATTTTAATCGAGTAAACCAATGGATTTTTTCCGGTAGCTCAAGTATCCTTCGCGGCTTTTTCGATAGCCGAAAAATTCGAGCAGCAACAGATAAATGACCGCACACGTTTGCTTCACAATGGACAACCTGGGTGATGCTGCCGATCTTGGCAGGGGCGTCATCAGTGCCCCGCGTAGCCCCGGTGAACGGCCTGCTCTGGAACAGGGATTTCCGGCACTGCTTGACCTGTATCGTCGCTTCGGCATCACCATCACCCATTTCATTGAAGGGTGGAGCGCGGAAGCCTACCCGGATTATATTGAAAAGGACCTGGCCGACGGCCACAGCCTGGGCATGCATGGCTGGCAGCATGAACTGTGGTCATCCCTGGATTATGATCGTGCCCTGGACATTGCCAGCCGCGCGACAGAGGCCATTACCCGCAATGGTACCCGCCCCCTTGCCTTTCGTGCCCCCGGCGGCAAACGTACCCGTTTTACCAGCGAGATACTGACCCAGCTTGGCTACACCATGGATTCCAGCCTGTGTCCTTCCGGCCAGGATGGGGGTGAAGTCTGCCAGCTCAGCAAAACCCTGTGGTCAGTCCCCTACGAATGGGTCGGTGTGGATGCCAGTCACTGGCTGTGGCAGAAAAAAGGCAACGAGGAAGTCGAACACGACTGGCGCACGGCCCTTGATGACTGTGCCAAGAACGATCGTTACATGTTGTTTATCTGGCATCCCCACGTCATGGGTATTGATAGCGGCCGGCTCGCTATCGGCGAGAAAGTGCTGGATTATGTGACAGGCAATGATGATTTCAACATTGTCACACTGGACCAGCTGGTCACGCTTTACCAGGGAAAACAGATTACCCCCTGAGTCGAAAGCGTCCCTGAAGACCTGCCTTGCCCGGCACAGACGTATTAATCCCCTCGCAATTCCTGTATTTTCCGACGCGTAGCCTCACTGGAGCTGGACGTGTTACGAAAACTGGTCAGAATTACCGGTATTGGTGCGTTACTGGGTATCGTACTCGTTGGCGGCATGCTGGTCATGACACCGTTTTATGTCTACGAGGTATTTAACCAGGAATTTCCCATTGCCAGGCTGGAATTCAGGCGCATCAATGACTTTGAATACCTGGCCCGGCTCAACCGGGGGGATTTCTGTACACTTGAGGAATACAGCATCCTGGGCGACCAGTTCCAGATTGATGCCGGCTTCGTGAAATGGAAAGGCCCTGCTGTGCTGTTGGGCTTCAAGCCCCGTTATCGCCTGGACAGGTTGACCGGACGTTACCGCGAAGTCCAGCGGCAGAATAGCCAGCCTTCCATGGCCCATGACCTGGCACCGGACATGCTGTTTGATTTTTTCAGTGACAATGCCAGGGAGGATGAAGACGGCTGGCTTATCGATACCAGCTTCGGCTCTTCGGTCTATTACAGCATTGACCCGACCTTGCGTTACACGGTTTATGCCACAGAAGATGGCCTGATCCTGCGCTCGGAGCCCATATCGAAATACTCACCCGAGACAGGCAACCTTGTTATCGATATCACCGAAGCCTGTGCCGTGAACGACACTGGCGCGCGAACTTTATTACTGGACTTCAACGCCTTCCTGGGCGGTTTCTGAATACATCGCTACCTGGTATTAACCGGCGCTCTGATCGATCAGAAACTCCCGTTTTAGCGGACCAGGACATCTTCGCTTGATGAATGACGTTCCACCTGCATCAGGTTTTGCTGCCTGGATTCTTCCGCCAGGGTACTGCTGCTACCTACCCATTTATCCATGACCAGGCATGCCACGACATCCCCTGCCACGTTCAGGGAAGTTCTGCTCATATCAAGAATTCTGTCCACTCCCATCAACAAGGCAATACCACTGGGCGGAATACCCACGGTGGAAAGTACCATCGAAAGTATGACGATACCGACACCGGGTGTTGCCGGTGAACCTATTGAGGCACCGACGGCGACAACCACCAGCAACACCAGGGCCCCGATATTCAGATCAATACCATAGACCTGGGCCAGGAACATGGTCGCCACTCCCTGGTAGAGTGCCGTACCGTTCATGTTGATGGTGGCACCTATGGGAATAATGAATTCAGCAATGGAAGGCCGTACATTGAACCTGTCTTCCACCGTCTTGATGGAAAGCGGCATGACCGCTGCCGAGCTGGACGTGGAAAATGCCAGCAGCAGTAATTCACGCATGTTAACGAGGAAATGAGTTGGGCTCACCCTGACCACGATGTAGATCAGCACCATGAACAGGATAAAAATAATCAGCAGTCCGCCCAGTACGGTGAGTACGTAAATGGCCATCCCCAGCAGTGCATCCAGGCCTATGCGAGACACCAACTGGGCCATCAGGCCGAACACAGCATAGGGTGCCAGTGTCATGGCGCCTCTGACCACAGTCATGCACACTTCCTGCAATGAACCCAGGAAATCCAGCAGGGGACGCGCCCGGTCAGCCGACGTCATCAACAGGCAATACCGAAGATCACGGCAAATATCACAACTTGCAGCATCTGGCTTTCCACCATGGAGTTCAGGGGGTTGCTGGGAAACAGGTTAATGAGGGTTTCCGGCAACAAGGCCAGGTTTGGCGCGCTGACATCGCCGGCGACGGTTTCCTCCAGGCTGATGTCGAAGCTGTCGAGCATGGCTGAATCGATGTAGGTGCCGGGTTTCACTCATTGCGCCAGGGTGATACCGGTGACAATGGACGCTGTTGTCGTACAGACAAAAAACAGGACAACTGCTAATCCCAACTTTTTCAGCTGGTTGACATCTTCAGTAGATGCCGGGCCGCGAATGATGGAAGCAAACACCAGCGGCACCACAATCATCTGTACCAGGGTAAGAAACAATTGCCCCGGAAAGGCCAGCCAGTTACCTGCCGTGATCGCAAAATCGGCGTCCAGTAAGCCAGCGGATGGCCCCAGGGCAATCCCCGCGATGATGCCCAGCCCCATGCCAAGCAGGACTTTCAACCACAGCCGGCCTGCCACCAGCTTGGCCAGATGCCCACTGAGATAACGCAGTGGGCGTGGGTATAGCAGTTCTACAGCATTTATGACGTCTGAAACCTACTCCTTCACCGGTTAACCAGCATTGATCCAGGTTAAGGGTTCTTGCAATGACTCCGGGACATACTGGACTTAACCAGAGATTCCTTGGATTATCATAGCTCCATGATAACAATTCTCAGTATTCTTGTTGGCGGTCTGGGCCTGCTGCTCGTTGGTATGTCCCTGATGACAGACGGGTTGAAACTGGCCGCCGGTAACACCCTCAGGGACATACTTGCACTGTGGACCAACAGCCGTAGTCGTGGTCTGCTTTCCGGCATACTCATTACCGGTATTGTGCAATCCTCCAGCGCGGTGACCGTGGCCACCATTGGCTTTGCCAACGCCGGCATGCTCAGCCTGGAACGGGCCATCTGGGTAATCTTCGGCAGCAATGTCGGCACTACCATGACAGCCTGGATCGTCGCCCTCATTGGCTTCAGGTTTAATATCGAGGCACTGGCCCTGCCCATGATTGGCATTGGTGCCATATTCAAACTGACGGGGGCACAGACAAGGCGTGCGTCGATTGGCATGGCACTGGTCGGGCTGGGACTGCTGTTCCTGGGTATAGACACCCTGAAATCCGCATTTGATATTGCCGGCACCGATTACACCCTGCCGGGCTTTGACGAGATTTCCATAGTCCAGGTACTGGTCATGGTCGGTAGCGGTTTTTTACTGACCTCGCTGATGCAGTCGTCCAGTGCCGCCATGGTCATCGCGCTCAGTGCCGCGGAAAGCGAGCTTATCCCCTTTAATGCAGCCGCCGCCCTGGTTATTGGCGCCAACCTCGGTACCACCACTACGGCCATTCTGACCGTTTTCGGTGCCACACCCACGGCAAAACGGGTTGCCCTGGCACATGTGTTTTTCAATGTGATTACCGCCCTGATTGCCATCCTGATACTGGGCCCCATGCTCGCCTTTAGCAGCCTGATCCAGGCAAGGTTCGGACTGGATTCCTCGCCGGCCGTTTCCCTGGCCCTTTTTCATACCAGCTTCAATATCCTGGGTGTGCTGCTGATGTACCCGGTATCAAACACCATGGTGAAACAGCTATACCGGCTTTTCCAGACTCATGAGGAAACAGAGTCCAGGCCACACTACCTGGACAAGAACGTACTCGCCCTGCCCTATATCGCCGTGGATGCATTGAGCCTGGAGCTCAGTCGTATCGCCAGGATGAGTATCTACCTGCTACAGCAATGCCTGCATGCCACCAGCACAACATTCTCTGCCCGCGCCGAAGTCATACGCAACCTGGCCAGGGAGATTGGCAAATTTTCCGCCAGTCTCAGCAAAACCGAGCTTACCCCCTTTCTGTCCGAAGCACTGATCAGCCTGATGTATACCACCCAGGAGTTCATGCTAACCGTGGAAATTGCCGAGGATATAGCGGCGCTTTGTGAAGTGCGCAATCGCTATGAGGACCGTGACTTTTCTACGCAGTTACAACAATTCATCCATGCTGCCGACCACCACCTGGATGCACTGACACCGGACAATACACAGGAGGCAATCAACAATCCTGAGCATTACCGTGAGGTGGAGAAAAGCTACGACGACCTGAAGCAGGTCATTCTCATGAATACGTCCTTTGGCCACCTGGATATCCGGGACATGGACGATATCATCCAGTATGCCAACCAGGTCAAACGAGGCTGCCGACACTTGTGGAAAGGCGCATGCAGGCTGAGTGCGGTCAGGGAGTCATTGCAGAGAACCCCGGATGACCAGGTGGAAAAATCCGATGTCACTGACACCGACAATATCGCCAGCCTGCAGGATAAGGCCCACGAATTGTCACAGGAAAGTGATTCCGGCAAAAAAGAAGCTGCCAATTGAGCGTCCTGCTTTTCCCGCCTGCCCGCCTCGGCTAGAATGCCAGACCATGCTGGTCAAATCAGAACAACTCATCCCCCAACTCAGGAAAGCGCAGGACAAGCTGCCAGCGATCATCTGGATTTGCGGGGATGAAACCCTCCTGGTGCAGGAAGCCTGCGACGCCGTCCGCCAATTTGCCCGGGAGCAGGGTTTCACCGAACGGGAGGTGCATGACGCCAACGCCCAGTTCAACTGGAATATCCTGGTTGAAGCAGCCACCAACATGTCCCTGTTCGCCGACAGGAAACTGATAGATCTGCGCCTGCATTCGCCGAAACTGGACAACACCGCCAAGGCCGCCCTGCAAACCTACGTGGATGATCCGGGAGAAGATAATCTTTTGCTGATCACCAGCACCAAGGTGGAAAAGGCAACCCTATCGACCAAGTGGTTCAAGGCTCTTGAATCCAGGGGTATGGTGGTCCAGGTCTGGCCGGTCAATGCCCAGCAATTACCCGGCTGGGTAGACCAACGCATGAAAAAGGCCGGGCTTTCTGCCGACCAGGATTGTATCGATATTATCTGCCACCGGGTGGAAGGCAACCTGCTGGCCGCCGCCCAGGAAATCGACAAACTGGCCGTCCTTGCCGGGGACCGGCACCTTACGCGCGACATCGTGGCACGCGCCGTTGCAGACAGTTCCCGCTTCAATGTCTTTGCCCTGACCGACGCCAGCATGGCCGGCCAGCAGGGCAAGGCGCTGAATATTCTCAATCACCTGCGCGCCGAAGGTGACGATCCCCTGAAAATACTGTTTTTCCTTACCCGGGAAATCCGCAGCCTGCTGCGCATGCTGGAAAAAATTGGCCAGGGCCAGAACATGAATGGCGTCATGCAATCGGAGCGTGTATGGCAAAACAGGATGGCTATCGTGGGTACAGCCCTGCGTAACCACAGTGTGGACAGCCTCGAACAGTTACTACTCAAGGCGCGCCTGGTGGATCAGTCAGTAAAAGGCCTGATGAAACTCAAACCCTGGGATGAATTGACGGACATCGTACTGGGGCTAAGCCACTTCCAGACTGTCATTTCTGCCCGGCAAGCCTGATCCGGCTCAGGTTGGCAATGCGGCCAGGATGCCACCGTCAGCGACAAAGCTGCTGCCCGTGGAATAACTGGATTCATTTGAGCCCAGGAACAGGATGAGACGGGCTATCTCATCAGCACTGGCATAGCGCCCCATGGGAATACTTTCCGACAGTGCCGCCTGGAACTGCTCAGGAGCTTCCCGGTTCACGGCATGGTGAATGGCATCCATCATCGGGGTTTCCACATAACCCGGATGCACACAATTTACCCTGACACCTGTTTTCGCCAATTCAAGCGCCGCCCCCTTCATCATCCCGACCAGCGCATGCTTGCTGGTGGTGTAGGCCGTGGTACCAGGCAATGCCGATAAACCCTGGATAGATGAGGTGAGGATAATACTGCCTGACTCCTGCTGTTTCATGACAGGCATCACCGCACGCAGGCTCAACCAGATGCCACGCACATTGACCGCCATGACTTCATCAAACAGGGCAACGGGATAGTCTTCCAGGGGCATATTGGCGCCGGTTACACCGGCATTGAGCACGGCAATATCAATGCGGCCATGGGCTTCCCGGGCTGAGGAGATGGCCTGTTCAACCTGGTCCTGCACAGTGACATCCAGCTCAAGTGTGCTCACCCTGGCATCATCAAGCTCCCTGGCGGCAAAGGCCAGGGCATCAGTATCCCTGTCTGCCATGACAACACTTGCCCCTTCTGCCAGGAACAACCGGGTAGTTGCCAGGCCAATACCACTGGCTGCGCCGGTGATAAAAGCTGTCTTGTCTTCCAATAGCTGCATAAAGTTTATGTCGATAACAGTGTCATCGCGGAATTCTTGACCCGTTATGGTTCAGGCCCGATCCCTTGCACCCTGTATTCAGGCAATTGCCTGACTTTCGGAGCGATTATTATAATTTCGATTGCTGGTCAGCATGGTAGGACGACCTGACCAGTGGTCCACTGGCCACGTGATGAAAGCCCAGGTCGGCTCCTATACGGGTGTATTCATCAAATTCATCCGGATGGACAAAGCGCTCAACCGGCAAATGGTCTCGCGAGGGCTGCAAATACTGGCCAATGGTAACCATGTCAATATTATGGGCTGCCATGTCTTCCATCACCTGGATAACTTCTTCACGGGTCTCACCCACACCTACCATGATGCCTGACTTGGTCAGCACCTCAGGCGCCTGCGCCTTGTACTTCTTGAGCAGGTCCAGTGACCACTGGTAATCCGAACCCGGGCGGACTTTACGATAAAGGCTGGGTACGGTTTCCAGGTTGTGGTTGAACACATCGGGACGGGTTTTTTCCAGGATATTGATGGCAATATTACCCCTGCCCCGAAAGTCCGGCACAAGGATTTCCACCTTGATCCCGGGATTCAGGCGCCGTGTTTCTGCTATGCAGCGGGCAAAATGATCGGCCCCACCATCACGCAGGTCATCGCGGTCAACTGATGTTACGACCACGTACTTGAGCCCCATCTCGGCAATGGCCTCGGCCAGTTCCAGCGGCTCGTTCTCCATCAGGGCATTGGGCCTGCCATGGGCCACGTCACAGAAAGGGCAGCGACGTGTACAGATATCACCCATGATCATGAAAGTTGCCGTGCCACCGCTGAAACATTCCCCCAGGTTGGGACAGGAGGCTTCTTCGCACACGGAGCTGAGCTTGTGTTTTCTCAGCGTGGCGCGGATTTTCTCCACTTTCTCGTTGTTGCCCAGGGACACGCGAATCCAGTCCGGCTTGCGCGGCATTTCCACGGTGGGAATGACCTTGACCGGAATACGGGCAACCTTGTCGGCGCCACGCAGTTTTTCACCCTGGACGACGGGTTTCAGGCTATCTGTGTCTGACATGATGACAAATTACTCCAATTTGAACGCTTGCAGATTATACCAGAGACTCGGCCAGGACCTGTTGCAGGCGCTGCCGGGTCTCTTCAAGCAGCTTATCCGACGCACCAGGCACGAGATCCCTGATCTGTGTTGCCCGCAATCCTGCATAGCCGCATGGATTGATGTAATCAAACGGGGTCAGGTCCATATCCACATTCAGGCTGAAGCCATGGTAGGACCTACCGTTATTGATGCGCAGGCCCAGGGCCGCAATCTTGTCTTCACCCACATACACGCCAGGGGCATCCCTGCGGGTATGGGCCTGGATATCGTAAGTGGCCAGCAAGGCCACCAGGCTGTTTTCGATCAGGTCCACCAACTCCCTGATTCCCATACTGCGGCGCCTGATATCAAGTAATAAATAGGCCACGAGCTGGCCGGGACCATGATAGGTCACCTGTCCGCCGCGATCTGTTTTAACCAAGGGGATGTCATGGGCATCCAGGACATGCTCTTCCCTGCCTGCCTGGCCCAGGGTAAACACGGGTGGATGCTGCAGGAACCAGCATTCATCCTGGCAGCCTGCATCACGGGCAATGGTGAAATCCTTCATGGCTTCCCAGGTGGCGACATAATCTGCCGTCCCCAGGTCTTTGAAGATAAGTGTATTTGTGTGTTCTGCCACGATGGGCTAGATCACCATGGCGGTGCGGCCACTGGCTTTCAGGTCATTGAAGATATTTTCGATCTGTTTGACGTCCCGGGCCATGATGATGACATTGACAGCCAGGTACTTGCCATGCCGGCTGGGCCGGAAACTGATGTCCTCATCCTTGAGATCAGGGGCATGGGTACGAATGATGCGCACAATCTCAGCACTGAAATCATCCACATCCAGGCCCATTACCTTGATCGGGTAACGACATGGAAATTCAATTTTTGGCGACTCTTCTTGTGCCATGGAGTTCACTGCGTGTCTTGATGGTTTCAGGAGAACAGGCTCAAAAAGAACAGGTGCAGGAAGTCCATCAGACGTTTGATAAAACTGCCACGCTCAACGGCTTCCATGGCGACCACCGGGCCGTCATAGTACACGGTGTCACCCAGTTTCATGGTGACATTGCCCAGTACCTGGCCGGCCGCTATGGGCGCCTTGAGGGTATCATTGATCACCAGTTCTGTTTCCAGGCTGTCTTCCTGGCCGCGGGGGATGGTGGCAAAAACACCTTCGGTCACCCCGATATCCACGGAGTTGGTTTTTCCTGACCAGACACGGTCAGTGGAGAGCACGGCATTATCGGTAAACAACTGGTGCGTGGTGTAGAAGCGGAAACCATAGGTAAGCAGCTTCTGTGATTCGATAGCCCGGGCATCAGTACTGTCGGTTCCCATGACCACCGCAATCAGGCGCATGTCATCCCTGACGGCAGAGGCCACCAGGCAGTAACCCGCTTCATCGGTATGGCCGGTCTTGATGCCATCGACATTGCGGTCACGAAACAACAGGCTGTTGCGGTTGGGCTGCCTGATTTCGTTGTAAGTGAATTCGCGTTCTGAATACATGGCGTAGTGTTCGGGGAACTGGTCGATCAGGGCCTTGGACAGGATGGCCAGGTCACGGGCAGACATGGTGTGTTGGGGACTGGGCAGGCCGGATGCATTAAGGAAGTAACTGTTGCTCATGCCCAGCAGTTCAGCATGCTGGTTCATCATGTCGGCAAAGGCATCTTCACTGCCGGCAATATGTTCGGCAATGGCGACACTGGCATCGTTGCCCGACTGTATGATCATGCCGCGCAACAGGTCTTCCAGCCTGACCTGGGTTCCTTCCTGGATAAACATCTTAGAGCCTTCCATCTGCCAGGCCTTGACGCTGACATGAACCATGTCATTGAGGGAAATGGTGCCCTGCTCCAGCTCATGGGCAGCCACGTAAGAAGTCATTATCTTGGTCAGGCTGGCCGGTGGCAGTGGGATATCGGCATTTTCCTCAACCAGGATTTCGCCGGTTTTGGCATCCATGAGAATGTAACTGGTTGCGGCAATCTGTGGCGGCCGCGGAATAATGGTCTGCTGGGCGCTGACCTGTGTACTGAACACGGCCAGGATTACCCAGGCCACTGACATCAATCTGAAAGAATTTTTCACTCGCTGAACCATGGTTGCATTATTAAACATAAAACTTGTCCACTTCCCCTTGTCTCTTGTCTCTTGTCTGTCGTCTCTTGTCGGCAAACGGCCTGCGGCCTATGCCGACCTACAGGTAATCGTTAAAGCCCGGTGTGTTTTCCTTGTTCCTCGCCCCATGTTACTGCCTGACCCTGAATGGCTGTCCCAGACCTGCCTCCATGATGAGGTTGATGAGGCTCGACAGGTCCATTGTCTCATTTACAGGCCCCAGACGCACTCTGTGCAGCAGGCTGCCGGTATTTACATCCTGGTCACTGCGAATAAAAACAGGCAGTGTTGTGTAATTACTGACCCGGGCAAGCAACTGGCGGGCACTGTCGAGGTTACTGAAAGCACCCACCTGCAAAAATTCCTCACCGGCGTTACGCTCTATCAATTCCCTTTCTTCCAGCACGCTGGTCTGGATTTCCTCCTGCTCCTCGTTGTCAGTCAGCAATGGGCGCGGAGTCATCGGTGCTGACTGTGCAGGTAACAATGCTTTAACCCTCACCCTGGCTGTTCCTTTGTCTGCATAGCCCAGGTAGGCCGCCGCGGCATAGGATAAATCCACAATCCTGTCGTCGTGAAATGGCCCGCGGTCATTGACCCTGACAACCACAGACCTGTTGTTATCCAGGTTGGTCACTTCCAGGAAACTGGGAATTGGCAGCGACTTGTGTGCCGCTGACAGGCTGAACATATCGTAGATTTCGCCATTGGATGTCAGGTGGCCATGAAATTTTCTGCCATACCACGACGCCATGCCGGTTTCCTGGTATCCCGCTTCGGTCGGCATCACATAATAGGTTTGGCCATTGACCGTGTAAGGGCTTTTATTTCCCGCCTGGGTACGAGTTACTGGTTCGGGTATGACAGGTTTGACTGCAGAAAGATCGATAGGTTCAAGCACCGGGCTGTCATCAGCCATTTCATAACGGTCGGAACCTGTTTTTTGGGGGGAGGTGGGACTGACACAGGCTGTCAGGGAAACAGCCATGATGATTAACAAGGGTCTGGTTAGTGGAAACCAGGTCGTCACTGTCGGGCAAGCCCTCCATCTCTCAATCTTGCAAATGTTTATTATAGCTGACTTTTCTGATTCGTACCTGTTTAAAGTCCTTTGCCTTGATCAGGGAATAAGGGATTTATTATGCGTGTGAATGGACATCAGGATGCCAAATCCTATCATCAGGGTCAGGATGGAAGTGCCACCAAGACTGACCAGCGGCAACGGTACGCCCACCACCGGCAGGATACCGCTGACCATGCCAATATTCACAAACACGTAAACGAAAAACGTCAGGATGATACTGCCTGCCAGCAAGCGACTGAAGGTATCCTGGGCCATGGCGGCGATATACAGCCCCCTGCCAATGATGGTCATGTACAGGGCCAGCAGGAACAACATCCCCACCATGCCGAACTCCTCGGCGAGCACCGCCACGATAAAATCGGTCTGCCCTTCCGGGAGAAAGTCCAGCCGCGACTGCACACCATTGAGCCAGCCCTTGCCATACACCCCCCCGGAACCAATCGCTGTCTGGGACTGGATAATGTTCCACCCGGCGCCCAGGGGGTCACTTTGCGGATTGAGCAGGGTCTTGATGCGCTGTTTCTGGTAGTCCGACATGTAGAAAATCCACAATGCCGGGCTCGACAGAATGCCTGCACCGACAATGGAAAAGACCAGCTTCCAGCGAATACCTGCCAGCAGCAAAACAAAAATACCCGATACGGCAATCAGCAAGGCTGTGCCCAGGTCCGGCTGGATAGCAATCAATGCGGCCGGTAGCATGACCAGGACAAATGACCAGAACACGTGTTTGAAACGGGGCGGCAGGTTTCGCTTATAAAAATAGGCTGCAATGGTCAGTGGCAGGGCCACCTTCATGATTTCCGAAGGCTGGAATCTTGGCAACACCGGCAAGTCAAGCCAGCGCTTGGCACCACCACCCGTACTGCCAAAAAATATCACCGCTACCAGCAACCCCAGGCCTGCGAGGTACATCCAGGGCGCCCAGCGCCTGAGGATGCGCATTTCAATCTGGGCAAGAAGCAACATGGCAACCAGAGAGACCACGATGAATGCTACCTGGCGCCTCAGCAGAACGAGATTGCCGTCTGTAGCGCTGTAAAGCACCATCAGGCCAAATCCCAGCAAAATGGTCAGGGCAACCAGCAAAGGCAGGTCTACATGCAGATATTCCCAGACACTTTTACGACGACCAAGTCCCTGGCCAATGAAGCCAAGGTGCCTGATGTAGTCCGGGCTACTCACGCACTCTCCCGGATCCGGGTTGGTAACCCGGTATGGTATTCAGGATAAAAACGGAGGGTGGAGTGACTCATTGCCTGCAACCTACTGGTTGATCACGGCCAATGGCAGGTCATTTCCCTGTCTGAGGGTGGTCTCTAGATTGGAGTCACCGGCAGGACGTGGCGAGGTCGCCGTATTCAGGCTTTCGATATCATCCTTGTTTTCAATACCATCTTCGGAAATCTGCGGATACCGGAACTCGGGTTTCAGCTCACCGTCTTCCAGCAGATAGGCATCCAGTATCTCCCTGGCAATAGGACCGGCTACGGAACTGCCTCCTGAACCGTGCTCGACGAATACTGACAGGGCTATTTTGGGATTATCTACCGGGGCAAATGAAATGAACCAGGCATGCTCGCGATATTTTTCGGGGACTTCATCCGCCCTGTCATAGCCTTCGGGAATTGCAATGACCTGTGCTGTTCCGGATTTTCCAGCCATGCGGTACTGGACCGGTTTAACTTCAGCGATATAAGGAAAGGCCGTACCATAGGTCCGGTATTCAGTGCCGTAACCCCGATTGACCACCATCTCCATGGCTTCCGCAATGAAATCCCAGTAGCCGGGATCATTGAGTTCGATATCCGGAATGAAACCGTGGTTGTCGATTGGCGTGCCTTCCACGCCCACCTGTTTCAGCATGGCTGGACGATACCATTTACCCTTGTTGGACATCAGCATGGCAGCGGTGGCCATTTGCAGGGGCGTTGCCTCCGTATACCCCTGGCCAACGAATGAATTCAATGTTTCACCCGGATACCAGGGTTGCCCCATGGCATCACGTTTCCACTCCCTGGATGGCAAGGTACCCTTGCTCGCCTGGGGCAGGTCGAGACTGACGTTGCGCCCAAAACCGAAACGGAACAGGAAGTCATGGATACGATCAATGCCCATGTCCATGGCCAGGTCCCAGAAATACACATTGCAGGACTGGTAGATAGCCCGCTGCAGATCAACCGAACCATGGCCGGATTTGTTTGACCACCAGGTCCAGTCATAATGGCGATGCTTGTCCAGTGTGTAATAACCGGGATCATGGATAGTATCTTCCGGTGTACGGAAACCTTCATTAAGCGCCGCCAGACCAATGAAAGGTTTGACCGTTGAGCCTGGTGCATACTTGGCCAGGGAGCGATTGAACAATGGTGTTTCCACCGGATCATTCAGCGCCGTATATTCCCTGTTACTGATGCCCTGGACAAACAGGTTGGGATCAAACGCCGGTTTGCTGACAAGAGCCAGGATGCCGCCACTTTCCGGGTCGATGGCAACTACCGCTCCGCGATAATCTCCCATGGCCTCCATGGCAGCTTTCTGCAGTTTACTGTCCAGATGCAGCACGATGTCCTGGCCTGGTACAGGATCTGTTCGGTCCAGTACTTTCATGACCTGGCCACGGGCGTTTTTCTCTACAGTCTCATAACCCACCTGACCATGGAGCAAGTCTTCATAAAAACTTTCAACCCCCATTTTGCCAACCTGGTGTGTGCCGCTGTAATTGACCGGGTCAAGTCGCTGCAAATCCTCTTCGTTGATACTGCCCAGGTAGCCAACGGCATGGGCCAGGGCCTGGCCTTCCGGATAGTGACGCACCAGCTCTGCTTCCACACTGACGCCCGGCAAGCGGAACTGGTTGACGGAGATGCGTGCAATCTCTTCTTCACTGAGATTGAAACGAACAGGAACCGAGGAAAAAGGTACGCTGCGATTCTTCAGACGCGAGCGGAATTTTTCCACCTCTTCATCAGACAAACTGATGAGTGACTGGATAATCTGGACTGCCTGGTCAACATCCCCGGCATGTTCCTTGACAAGCGACAAGGTAAAACTGGGCTGGTTTTCTGCCAGCAACACGCCATTGCGATCGTAAATCAGGCCCCGTGTCGGAACTACGGACTGTACGTGAATACGATAACTGTCAGACTTGGTGGAGTAGTATTGATGCTGGTTGACCTGGAGATAAAAAAGGCGGGCAAACAGGATGAGGATTAGCAGGAATGCAATAGCGCCGCCGACAAGTAGGCGAGACAGAACAATCTGCCTTTCATGCTGGTGATCTTGTAAGGTTATTTTTTCAGCCATAAACGCTATCGCGCGATATCACTGCCGGTGCTTGCAACCTTATCAATTAAAAATTTTGTTCACAGGAGCCAACTGTACAGCGTATTTCATTCAATGTCCTGTCAATCTGACAATTTTTAGTAGACCTGAATACCCGGCTTTCCTGGTCCTTTGACCAAAATTACTGGCAGTCACCACAATTCATCTGTAACAGTTCACCTGAAACGGGTTGCTAAACGTTCCAGACAGGACACATCAAGTAGAAGTTATTGACAGGTATTGACTGTTATTCACGATGATATGGATGCCCGGCCATCACACTCCATACCCTGTATACCTGCTCCGCAACGACAATTCTAACAATAGTATGCGGCAATGTTAAAGCGGACAGCGACCAGGCCTCGTCAGCGACCGAAAGGCATTCCCCGGACAAGCCATCGGGACCACCAACCAGCATGGCCAGATCCCGACCATCCTCCATTATCGTGAGGAACTTGTCCGCCAGCTTTTCTGTTGAACGGGTTTTGCCTGTCACATCCAGTGCCACGACAAAAGCACCTGCAGGAATGGCGTTAACCAGGGCCTTTCCTTCTTTTTCACAAAGCCTGGCAACATCGGGATTATTCTTGCTGCGCTTGGCCATGGGTACTTCGTGTATAACCAGTTCGAAATTCCGGGGCAGGCGCTTCTGGTACTCACCAACACCGGTTTCTACCCAGGACGGCATTTTGGTTCCTACAACTATCAGGTGAATCTTCAAAGTTCCAGGCAACCTCTGGTTATTCTGCCGTGGAAGGTTTCATTCCCCACAGCGACTCCAGGTCATACATCTTCCGACTCTCTTCCTGCATGACATGCACAATGACATCGCCCAGATCTATCAGGACCCATTCGGATTGTCCCTTCCCCTCGGAACCAAATACCTTGCCACCTGCCTCTTTCACTTTTTTCTGCACTTCGTCAGAGAGCGAGTTGACATGCCTGGACGAGGTGCCAGTGACCACCACCATGTAATCGGTAATAGTTGTGACATCTGACACCTTGAGACAGGTAATTTCCCTGCCTTTCATGTCATCGAGCGTATCAACAACAAGATCTCTTAATTCATTGGCATTCAATGCTTGTTCTCCAAACTGTAAAGCCCGTTGGCCTGTATATACTGTGCGACCGGTTTCGGCACAAGTTCATCAATATTTTTCCCCCGGGCAAGACTTTCCTTCACCAGGGTGGACGAGATGTCCAGCAGCGCCAGTTCCGCAAAAAGAACCTTGCCGTTGCCACATTCTTTCATTTCACCGGGACTGACAACTTGCCTGCCCTGGATTGCTTCCAGCAGCGTCTCTTTCAGCACCGGCCTGAATCCCGGCCGCCCGGCCACCACGATATGGGCCAGGTCCAATATATCCTGCCAGCGATACCAGGTATCAAACTGGTTAAAGGCATCCTGCCCCATTATGTAATAGAGCCTTGCCGCCGGAAATTCCTCGCGGATCGCCGCCAGTGTTGCGAACGTGTAGGACGGGGCATCCAGGCGGCACTCTCGATCATCGACGTGCAGATTCCTGTTGCCCTGCACAGCCAGGTCCAGCATGGCCTTACGATGCACAGCTGATGCCGCCAGTTGCTTGCCATGGACAGGTTGACCGCACGGCAACAGATGCAGGCTGTCCAGCTGGAGCAATTTCAGGGAGTCAGTCGCAATGGCCAGGTGACCATTATGGACAGGGTCAAACATGCCGCCCATCAGACCCAGGTCTGTGATGACTTTATCAGTGTTGGCAGTCACCTATTTGCGCAGATGCCCGTCACCCAAGACAACGTATTTCTGGGAAGTCAGGCCTTCCAGGCCCACGGGACCGCGAGCATGAATCTTGTCGGTGGAAATACCGATTTCTGCGCCCAGGCCATATTCAAAGCCGTCCGCAAAGCGGGTTGATGCATTGATAATGACAGAGCTGGAATCTACCTCCCGCAGAAAGCGTCGGCCGCGAGAGTAGTCCTCGGTTACGATAGTATCGGTATGCTGGGAACCGTAGGTATTGATATGCTCGATAGCTTCATCGATGCCTGTTACCACACGAATTGACAGGGTGGGTCCCAGGTACTCGGTTGACCAGTCTTCCTGCTTGGCTTTGACCGCATTGGGCAGGATGGCCAGGGTTTTTTCACAACCGCGCAGTTCAACATCAAACTCGTCATAAACCTGCTCCAGCTGTGGCAGCACGGTTTCTGCCATGGACTCTGCCACCAGCAGGGTTTCCATGGCATTGCACACACCATAACGATGGGTCTTGGCATTCAGGGCAATATTCACTGCCTTGGTGATGTCTGCGCCATCATCAATGTATACGTGACAGATGCCGTCCAGGTGCTTGATAACAGCAACCTTGGCATCCCGGCTGATACGCTCGATCAGGCCTTTGCCGCCGCGGGGCACTATAACGTCCACGTATTCGGGCATGGTAATCATCTCACCTACCGCAGCCCGATCAGTGGTGCCAACTACCTGTACCGCTTCACTGGGTAAACCTGCCTCTTCCAGGCCCTGGCGAATGCACTGGGCAATGGCCTGGTTAGAATGAAAAGCCTCGGAACCGCCACGCAGTATGGTGGCATTACCTGATTTCAGGCACAGGCTGGCGGCCTCAACCGTTACGTTGGGGCGGGACTCGTAAATGATACCGATAACACCCAGTGGCACACGCATGCGCCCCACCTGGATTCCGCTGGGCATGTAGCGCATGTCCGTAATTTCACCGATCGGGTCGGCCAGCACGGCAACCTGGCGCAGGCCTTCGATCATGGTATCGATACGTGCAGGCGTCAGTTCAAGTCGGTCCAGCATGGCAGACTCAAGCCCCTTCTGCTGACCGGCTTCCAGGTCCCTGGCATTGGCGCTGGCCAGGGCATCCCGTGTCTTGTCGATAGCCTCCATGGCTGCCAGCAAGGCCTTGTTCTTGGCAGCGGTGTCAGCAGCAGCCATCACTCGCGAGGCAGACCGGGCATTTATGCCCAGCTGCTGCATGATGGACTGCACATCACTGATATTTTCGGCTTTGGTCATGACGGTAAATTCTATGGTCTAAAAAGGGGCATTATAACGCAGATGGCCGGAAGAGAGCATGGGACCCAGGCAGGAAACATGAAAAAGGGAAAAAAGGAAAAAGGGGGTGTCGCTTCGGCATCCAGGCCTGGAGACAAAACGTACCCCGGGACCCCGGCAAAAGGACCTGCAATGACGCCTATCGCTGCCCCTCCCCTTTTTCCTTTTTTTCCTTTTTTCCCTTTTTCCCTTTTTCCCCCATATCCTTCAACTCCCTGACCCGTGTGATCACTTGCTGATCCCCAGCCACCAACCTCTCCTTGTCACGGCGACTGAGTTTCTTGATCCTGGCCTCGATAACGGAAGCTTCACTGCGGTCCCTGACTGCCATTTGGAACACCAGTTTCAGCGGCCCTTTGCCGCGCAGGCTTTTGGCCCCCCTGGTGGTACCGCCATGTTCGTCCAGGCGCCGCGCCGGATCTGTTGTGATACCTGTATACAGCAGACCGGCGGCTGTCTGCAGCATGTACACAAACCACTGTGTTTTCATTGTACTGTTACCATCAAGGAACCTCTGGCCAGAATAAACACCGGTAATTCAGCTGTTTGCCGGGATCTTGCACTGGAATTTTGCCCTAAATCCCTGTATAAATGCGCCCCTTAAATTTCGGGCCTCCAGCCTTTATCTCGCCCAAAGGGATTACCTTCGTCATGTTCAAGATACAGACCTTTAATCAGATCTCTGACAAGGGACTTACACGTCTCCCTAAGCAAGGCTATCAGGTTTCTTCCGACGTGGAGAACGCCGATGCCATCCTCGTGCGCAGTTCAAAACTGTCGATGGACAATATCAATGCCAACCTGAAAGCGGTAGCCCGTGCCGGAGCCGGCACCAACAATATTCCGGTTGACGATTACACGAAGGAAGGCGTCGTGGTGTTCAATACACCGGGAGCCAATGCCAACGCGGTGAAGGAAATCGTTCTGTGCAGCCTGTTGCTGTCTTCTCGTGGCATCCTGCCGGGTATCAACTGGGTCAACAGCCAGTCCGACTCCCTTGAAGCCAGTGAACTGTCAAAGCTGGTGGAAAGCGAAAAGAAAAATTTCAAGGGCACAGAGCTCAAAGGCAAAACCCTCGGTGTTGTCGGCCTGGGCGCTATCGGTGCCCAGGTAGCGGATGCCGCCATTCAGCTTGGCATGAAGGTCCTGGGTTACGATCCCGCAATTTCCGTCGATGCTGCCTGGCGCCTGGCCAACCAGATTGAAAAACAGGAAAACCTGACATCCCTGATTTCAAAGTCTGATTTTGTCACCCTGCACCTGCCTGTCCTGGAAACCACACGGAACCTGATCGACCGCAAGGTCATCAATTATTTCAAGTCAGGTGCCGTACTGCTGAACTTTTCACGTGATGCCATCGTCGATGAGGACGCCTTGCTCGACGCCCTGAACAGCGGCCGTCTTTCCCGGTATGTCACGGACTTTCCCACGCCCGGTCTGCTTGGCAACAAAAGCGCGATCCTGATGCCGCATATCGGCGCCAGCACAGAAGAAGCCGAAGAGAACTGCGCCATCATGGCCGTAGACCAGCTTCGCGATTTTCTCGAATCTGGCAACATTCGCAATTCCGTGAATTTTCCCAACCTGACCCTGGAAAAAACCAGTGGCTTCCGGATTGCGGTGATTAACGAGAATGTACCCAGGATGCTCGGCCAGATCCTGTCGATTCTCGCTGACAAGGATATCAATGTCATCGACATGCTGAACAAAAGCCGTAACAACATCGCCTACAACCTGATCGATATTGAAAACGAACTCAATGAAGAGACCTTGGAAGAAATTCGCAGCATCGGGCACGTTATCAAGGTCTGGCTGGTCTGATCCAACGTATATATTGATTCTTTTACACTGGTAACCAAAAACGCAATGAGCACACAGGTATTCAATTTTGGCGCCGGCCCGGCAATGTTGCCGATACCGGTCATGCAGAAAATCCATGACGAGTTTCTCAACTACCGCGACATGGGTGTGTCGGTCATTGAAATCAGCCACCGCTCAAAAGAATTCGAGGCAGTTTTGGATCGTTGCGATGAACTGGTCCGTGAAGTAGCTCATCTGCCCGACAATTTCAGGATCCTGTACACCCACGGTGGTGCCCGCATGCAGTTTTCAGCGGTCCCCATGAACCTGTTGCCACTGAAACCGGCACACAAGGCGGTTTACAGTGAAACCGGCAACTTTTCCAAGCAGGCCAACGTGGAAGCCAAACGCTATGGCGACATCCTGATCGCCAGCAGTGGTGAGGCAACCAATTACGACAGGCTGCCTCCAATGAACCGGGACATGGTGCCTGATGATGCTTCCTATGCCTACATCACCAGCAACAACACCATCTATGGTACACAGTACAAAAGTTATCCGGACATGGGTGATATCCCTCTGGTCATTGATGCCACCTCGGATATCTTTTCCCGTCCAACAGATTTTTCCAAAGTAGGACTGATGTTTGCCAGCCTGCAGAAAAACCTGGGGCCTGCCGGCACTGCCGCGGTGCTCATACGTGAAGACCTGATTGGCCATGCCATGGACAATACACCTTCCCTGCTGGATTACGCGGTTTATGACAGCTCACACTCCCTGTCCAACACCAACAATACCTTTGCCATCTACACGATGTGCCTGGTTATGGAATGGCTGAAGGAACAGGGTGGCGTGGAAGCCATGGAAAAGATCAATGAGGAGAAGGCCAACCTGCTGTACCAGATTATCGATGACAGCAGTTTCTATTCAGGTTCAGCCTTCGTGGAAGACCGCTCCATCATGAACGTGATCTTCAACCTGCCCAGTGAAGAGCTGACCGCCATGTTCCTGGAACAGGCCCTGGAAAACGGACTGTACGCCCTGAAAGGACATCGTGCTGTTGGGGGCATCAGGGCGTCAATCTACAACGCCATGCCGATGGAAGGCTGCCAGGTGCTGGCGGATTTCATGAAGGAATTCGAACGCGCAAACGGCTAAACTTTTCCGGTTCAGCCGTCCTTGATTCATCCGGTATTTATCTTCGCCCTTCGACCAGGGAGATATTGTGCATGATGGTATCGCGCACGCGTGAGTTTTTCTCATCCACCATGGACAGCGCCGCCTGGTAATCTGTCAACGCTTCATCCAGCAGACCACCCACATATCCCGCTGTTCCCCGGTTGTTCATGGCGGACCACTTTTCCGGTGCCAGGTCGATAGCCGTATTGCATGCGGATATTGTCTCTTCAACACGCTGCAAACTGGTCAGGACTGTACAGTAGGCATTCCACGCGTAGTATTTGCGTGCGGCCTCGTGACTCATCG
>Ga0181559_10000094_pt1 | contig 69898 bp, 70 predicted proteins | sample 011ome_21_FD_133752 | JGI IMG/M metagenome (GOLD analysis project Ga0181559, IMG submission 133752) | Coastal salt marsh microbial communities from the Groves Creek Marsh, Skidaway Island, Georgia - 011508AT metaG (megahit assembly) | ecosystem: Environmental > Aquatic > Marine > Intertidal... | reverse complement strand
GGCGAGACCTGCTGCCCGAACCGCGTTGCCCGGTTGACCAGGCTGGCGGGCATCAAGGCGCAGATCGGCTACAAGCGCCGACCGGGCAGCCATGGTGGCAAGCCGTCCCTGGCGGTCGACAACACTCTGGACCGCCAGTTCGACGTAGCTGCGCCGGACCGGGCCTGGGTGACAGACATCACCTACATCCGCACCCTGGAAGGCTTTGCCTATCTGGCTGTCGTGATCGATCTGTACTCCCGCCGCGTGGTGGGCTGGTCGATGCAGAGCCGGCAGACCACCGATGTGGTGCTGCAGGCACTGCACATGGCGGTATGGCGGCGCAAACCGAAGCAGCAGGTACTGGTCCATTCAGACCAGGGCTCGCAGTTCACCAGCATGGACTGGGCTGCCTTCATCCGCGCTCACAATCTTGAGCACTCGATGAGCCGACGCGGTAACTGCCACGACAACGCCGTCGCCGAGAGCTTCTTCTCGTCACTCAAGCGCGAACGCATCCGGCGCCGTACCTACAAAACGCGCGAGGAAGCCCGGCAGGACGTGTTCGATTACGTCGAGATGTTCTATAATCCGGTTCGCAAGCACGTCAGGAACGGGATGCTGTCACCCGTCGAGTTCGAACGGCAGCAAACTTTGAAAGCGGAAGGCGTCCAGAAATCTAGGGGCTATTCACTCGATATCCTGTGCAACAACGCCGGGCTGGACGGGGCGCTTGGCCAGATCGTCGATTATGACGAGGATGAATTCGACCGGGTTGTAGCCGTCAATCTCAAGGGCGTGTTCCTCGGCATCCGCCACGCCATTCCGCTGATGCGCGAACGGGGCGGCGCGATCGTCAACACCGCATCCATCGCGGGCAGCGTGGTGATGCCTGAAATGCCGGCCTACTGCGCAGCCAAGGCGGGCGTCATGCAACTGACAAAGGTTGCCGCAGTACAGACGGCGCGTGACAATATCCGGGTGAACACTATTTGCCCTGGTGTCATCCGCACGGCAATGGTTGCGCAAGTGCCGCAAGAATTCATTTCAGGACTCGAAAATGCGACCCCGGCCGGGCGTATCGCCGACCCCGCGGAAGTCGCGAACCTCGCCGTATTCCTCGCCAGCGACGAATCCCCCTTTCTGACGGGCGTGTCAGTCAACATCGATGGCGGATTTACCCTGCTCTGAAGGCGCACGAAACCATGGACACAGGGCCTGCCCGGCAGGTAGGTATGCGCCATGGCTTCGACAGACAAAGCAAAAGCAGCCCAGCCGGAACGCTCCAGAAAAAAGGTTCATACCGGCCGCAAGGCCGTGCGGCTCGACAGCCGGGACGCGAAGTCACCCGCACGGCCCGCCGCAGATGCGCCGGCGCGCAAGCCACGCCGCACCACGCGGCGCGGGCGCGAAGTGCGGGGCCGGATCCTGCAGGCCGCGCTCGACTGTTTCAGCGTCTTCGGCTTCGACGGCACCTCGACCCGCGCGGTGGCCGACCGTGCCGAGGTGACGCACACGCTGGTGCTCTATCACTTTCACTCCAAGGATCAGCTGTGGATCGCGGCCATGGATTCGGCGCTGGCCACCTATACGGGCACGATCACCGAATATCTCGATCGCGCTAAGAATGAGACAGCGGCGGAGGCCCTGCGCGGCTTCATCGAGCAGTTCACCCGCATGTCCGCAGAACATCCCGAGGTGCACCGGATCCTCACGATGGAGAGCAATCAGGAAACGAGCCGATTGAACTGGGTCATCGACCATTATCTGCGGGCACATTTCGAAAAGGTGACCGGGCTGATCCGCGACGGCCAGCGCGAAGGTGCCGTGCGGCAGTGCGACCCAGCACGTCTGTATTACATGATCATCGGCGCCAGCGGTACGCCCTTCACCCTGCCCACCGAATACAAGGCATTGACCGGGCGCGATGTCTATTCGCAGACCGAAGTGCTGCGCAACATCGCGTTTCTCTACGAACTCGTCTTCATCGACGCACCCTGAACAGCCCCGGGCAACGCGCCCGCTTACTGCAGGCTGACTTCGGAGCGGCCGGTGGCGCGGCGCCCGGTCGGGTTCTGGCGATGCATTGCAGTTCATCCATGTGAACCCTTGCGTCGGCACGGCAGATTCACCGGCTCATGGCGCGCACCACTTATAGGCGCCATCGCACCGCTTGAGGCAGAAAACGAACAGTTTTTCGATCACCGCCGCGCGTGGAGACGCCCTGCGCAAGGTTTGATCATGGCCCCGGCACGCGCCGCCTGAGGCCTGCTTGCCCGTCAGCCCTCCACCGCGCGGGGCAAATCCAGCCTGACCAGCAGACCGCCCAGATCATCGCTTTCGTCCAGAGTAACGGTCCCGCCATAGATTTCCGCCACATCACGCACGATCGCCAGCCCCAAGCCAGTGCCAGGCTTGTCCGTATCCAGCCGCGCCCCGCGCTTGAAGATACGCGCGCGCTCATCGCGCGGAATGCCCGCGCCGTCATCTTCCACCACGATGCTGCACAATTCTGCATCGGGCGTGGGATCGATCGTCACGAACACGCTGCCGCCGCCATATTTGGCCGCATTCTCGATCAGATTGCCAAGCAATTCGTCAAGATCCTGCCGCTCCACCGCAACCACTGCGGCGCGGTTTCCGGCAAGGTCGAAGCGGGTCTGTTCATACAGTCGCGTCACAGCCCGCTGCACTGCTTCGGCGCTGTCATAGACATTGGCTCGCGCCTGGCCGATCGCCCGACGGCCAACCGCGCGGGCGCGTGCCAGATGATGGTCGATCTGGCGGCGCATCACCACGCTTTCGCGCAGCACCGTCTCCGAAAGGTCAGACGCATTGGCCGAGGCGGCATTAGTGACGACCGTCAGCGGCGTCTTGAGCGCATGCGCCAGATTGCCGGCATGAGTGCGCGCTTCTTCGGCCTGCCGTTCCGAATGAGCGAGCAGGGCATTGAGTTCCTGCACCAGCGGCTGGACTTCGGTGGGCAATGGTTCGGTCACGCGATTGGCCCCGGTCGCGCGCATGCGCTGAATCGCCAGCCGCACCCGCCGCAACGGTCCGAGGCCATACCAGGTCTGCGCCACCGCCATAAGGAACAGGCCAAAACCGAGGATGGCAAAGCTCCACGCCAGGATCGAGCGGATGCGAACAACCTGCGCATCCAGTTCGGCGCGGCTGGCGGCAACAGTGAACCACCAGTAAGTGTCGCTGCCCGGTAGCATGATCGACCGTTCAATCACCCGCAACGGTTCGTCGGGAAACTGGTTGCTGTCATAGAAATGGACGTTGCGATCAAAGCCTTTGCCGCGCACGGCCAGGCTCATGTCCCACAGTGACCGGGACGAGAAATTCTCGTGCCCTTCCCCGCTGATCTGCCAGTAAAGCCCGCTGTTGGGTTCAAGAAAGCGTTGATCGCCCAGCGGGCGGTTGAAGAACACTTCCCCGTCCGGGCCGATTTCCGCCGCGCCAATCATGGCCGTCAGCATATATTCCAGCTGTTCGTCGAAATTCTTTTCGACCAACCCTGTCAGGGTGCGGTCCAGCGCGACACCGCCCAGCAGCAGCAGGATGATGATCCACCCCGCCGCAATCAGCATCATGCGCCGGGCGAGGCTGCCTGTCGGCTGCCCCTGCACCTGCGGCGCAGCGCTCTCCCCGTCGGGCAGGACCGGGGCGGCCTGCGCGGGAAGGCGATCTGCGTCAGGCGCGGGGCGCGTCCGCGGGGTCGTCGAGGCTGTAACCGAGGCCACGGATCGTGGTTATCACATCCGCACCCAGCTTCTTGCGGATACGGGTCACGAAGACTTCGATCGTGTTGGAGTCACGATCGAAATCCTGGTCATAAATATGTTCGATCAATTCCGTGCGGCTGACCACCTTGCCCTTGTGATGCATGAGATAGCCGAGCAGTTTGTATTCCTGAGCGGTCAGTTTCACCGGTTCGCCGTTCAGCGTCACCCGGCCGGTGCGCGTATCCAGCCGCACCCCGCCCGCCGTCAGTTCGGACGATGTATTGCCCGATGCCCGGCGGATAAGCGCGCGCAGACGTGCAATCAGTTCTTCGGTCTGGAACGGTTTGGCGAGGTAATCATCCGCGCCCGCATCAAGGCCCGCCACCTTGTCCGACCAGCTGTCGCGCGCCGTAAGCACCAGCACCGGGAACGTGCGCCCTTCCTTGCGCCACATGCCGAGCACGGTCAGCCCGTCAATTTCGGGCAGACCAAGGTCGAGCACCACCGCGTCATAATCTTCGGTCGAGCCAAGGAAATGGCCATCTTCGCCATCAGTCGAAAGATCGACCGCATAACCGGTCTGCTCAAGCGTCGATTTCAGTTGCTGGCCGAGGCTCGGCTCGTCTTCAACGATGAGAATGCGCATCCTGTTTTCCCTGGCATGGAAGGCCCCATCGCAAGTGGGGCTTTGCATGGTTCGCGTCAAGCGGGCGGCGACGCTGCGCCAAGTGGCGTCATTAATAGGAACGACCGATGATCTGGCCGGAGCGGGCGTCGACATCAACGAAAACAACGCGCCCGTCGCGAATGAATTTCAGACGATAGGCCATCGCCGCCGTATCATATTCCGGGCCAAGATACTGCATCCCGCGCATGCGGGGCAGCACCCGCCCTTCTATTTCGCGCAGCGGCTGGACATTGCCTGCCTTCATCTCCTTGCGCACCTGGCCCTGGTCATTGCGCGACTGGGCCTGGGCCGGCGCCATGCCGGTGCAGACAGAGGCAGCGGCAATCAGGGCAGCAAGAGTTGCACGTTTCATCATGCGACAGTGCCTAAATCCATGCCATTGAACAAGAAGTGAATGCACCAGGCCCGCCCCGTTCAGCTTCAGCGGGTCATTTCATATTTGACGGACAGCGTCACCCCCACGCCCACTTCGCCGAATTCGATGGGGGTCGCGACATCCGCCTTTGCCGCAGAAACGGTCACCGCCATCGGTGGCGGGGACGGCATCGGGCCATAGCTCTGGAAGTTTTCCGAAACCTCCAGCAACCGCACGCCCGTATATCCGGCCATGCGCGCGAATTCCTCCGCCTGCAGGCGACCGCGCTGGAACGCATTCTTGCGCGCCATCGCCTTCGCTTCGACATCATCTTCCAGCATGAAATTGGGGCCATAGATATTGTTGGCCCCGGCGGCGACCAGCGCATCCAGTGTTTCGCCCACCTTGTCCATCCGGCGCAGTTTCACATTCACCTGATTGTTGACGTCATAACCGATGAAGGTCGGCGGAGCGCCGTCCCGATTATAATCATACTGCGCGTTCAGACTGAAATTGGAGGTCTGGATATCCTTGCGTTCGATCCCCAGTGCGCGCAGCCGGGCAACCAGCCGTTCCATGGCCTGCGCGTTCTGGCGTACTGCTTCGGATGCGCTGGGCGCGCGGGTCATCACCCCTGCCCCGATCTGCGCCACGTCCGGTTCTGCCTTGACGATTTCGGTGACGCCCAGTTCCACCACGGGGTTCTGAACGCTCATCTGCACTTCTGCGGCAGCGGCGGGTGCGACCAGCGGCATGGCGGCCAGCAGCGGCAGGGCAAGGGCATAGGAAGCGAGTTTCATCGGAAGTCTCCCGTTGTTCGGCGCATAGCTGCACCGGCCCACATTACGCATGGATGAACTGCCTGTCGCCTGCGCTGGACGGTGGCGGCGGTTGTGTCTAGGGGGCGGGCCATGGCAGCCGCACCAATCCTCAGCTGGGAAGGACTTGGCCTGATCCAGGGATCGGGCTGGTTATTCCAGGACATAGATCTGCACATCGGCCCCCGTGACCGGCTGGCGCTGATCGGGCGCAACGGCGCGGGCAAGACCACGCTGCTGCGCCTGATCGCCAACAGGATCGAGGCGGATCGCGGCAAGCGGTCTATCAAACCGGGTACCAAAGTGGTTCTGCTGGACCAGGATCCCTTCTTTTCCGGCTTCGATACGCTGATGGACTTTGCGCTATCGGGCGATGATGCCCCGCCCCGCCATGCGGTGGAAGCGATCGCCGGGCAGCTTGGCATTGACATGGCCCGCCCTGCTGACAGCGCCTCGGGCGGCGAACGGCGGCGCGCCTCGCTTGCCCGCGTACTGGCGATGGAGCCCGACCTGCTGTTGCTGGACGAGCCGACCAATCACCTCGATCTGGCGGCGATCGACTGGCTGGAAAGCTGGCTGGAACGCTTCAATGGCGCCTTCATCACGATCAGCCATGACCGGACCTTCCTGAAACGCCTGACCCGCGCGACGCTGTGGCTGGACCGGGGGTCGCTGCGGCGCAAGGAAGTGGGCTTTGGCGGTTATGAAGCCTGGGAAGAACAGGTTTACGCCGAAGAAGCGCGCGCTGCGGAAAAGCTGGATGCGAAGCTGAAGCTGGAAGCGCACTGGCTGGAGCGCGGCGTAACCGCGCGGCGCAAGCGCAATCAGGGCAGGCTTGAAAAACTGTGGGAAATGCGCGCCCAGCGCGCGGCGATGATCGGACCTGCAGGCGCGGCAAAACTCAAGCTCGCCAGTGACGATGTAAAAACCAAATCGGTGATCGTCGCGGAAAAAGTGACCAAGCGTTTCGGGGACCGCGCGATCATTCGCGATTTTTCGCTGCGCATCCAGCGCGGCGACCGGATCGGCATCGTCGGGGCGAATGGAGCGGGCAAGACCACGCTGCTGAAACTGCTGACGGGCGAGATCGAGCCTGACGAAGGCAGCGTGACCCGCGCCAGGACGCTGTCCGGCGTGATGATTGATCAGCAGCGCAGCCTGATGTCGCCTGACAAGACCGTGCGGCAGGTGCTGGCCGAAGGGGGTGACTGGATCGACGTGCGCGGCGTGCGCAAGCATGTGCAGGGCTATCTCAAGGAATTCCTGTTCGACCCGGCGATGGTCGATACCAAGGTCGGCATCCTGTCGGGCGGGGAACGTTCCCGCCTGTTGCTGGCCCGCGAATTTGCGCGCAAATCCAACCTGCTCGTGCTGGACGAGCCGACCAACGATCTTGATCTCGAAACGCTCGATCTGCTGCAGGAAGTCATTGCTGATTACGACGGCACAGTGCTGATCGTCAGCCATGACCGTGATTTTCTTGACAAGACCGTGACGGTCACGCTCGGCCTTGACGGATCAGGCAAGGTGGATGTCGTCGCTGGCGGTTACGAAGACTGGCAGGCAAAGCGCGCCCGCCCGGTTGCCGCATCCAAGGCGAAGGAGGAACGGACGGACAAGCCCGTCCCCGCCCCGCCGCAAACGCCACCCAGAAAGACCAAGCTCAGCTACAAGGACCAGCGCGATTACGAATTGCTGCCAGCCCGGATCGAGGAACTGGACGCGATGATCGCGCGCGGGGAAACGGCACTGGCCGATCCCGGCCTTTATTCCCGCGATCCCGCCAAATTCGCACAGATCACCGGGGCCATCGCCCAGTGCCGCGCCGAAAAGGACGCAGCCGAGGAACGCTGGCTGGAGCTGGCAGAGGCGGTGGAAGCCCTGTAAGCCGGTCTGGATCATGTCATAGCGAAACTGTCACAAACGCAATATAACTGACCCCTGATGGACATCGTCATCTACCATAATCCGGAATGCGGCACCTCGCGTAACACGCTGGGAATGATCCGCAATGCGGGCATCGAACCGCATGTGATCGAATATCTCAAGACCCCGCCCAGCCAGGCAATGCTCCAGTCGCTGATTGCGCGCATGGACATGCCGGTGCGATCGGTGCTGCGCGAAAAAGGCACACCCTTCGCTGATCTCGGGCTGGACAATCCGGCGCTGGACGATGCGGCCTTGATTGATGCGATGATTGAACACCCCATCCTGATCAACCGGCCGATTGTCGTTTCGCCCCTTGGCGTGCGCCTGTGCCGCCCGTCCGAAACCGTGCTGGAGATATTGCCGCCGCAGCCGGGCGAATTCCGCAAGGAAGACGGCGAACTGGTCAGCGGCGCGCTTCGTCCGGCGTCACAGTGACCTATTCGCCTGCGCAGCGGCTGGCTTCAGAGGCGCTGGGCAGTGCCATGCTGGTGGCAACTGTGGTCGGTTCCGGCATCATGGCCGAAACGCTGTCTGCCGGAAATGCGGGCCTTGCGCTGCTGGCCAATGCAATCGCAACCGGTGCCATCCTGTATGTGCTGATAACCGCGCTGGGCCCGGTATCGGGCGCACATTTCAACCCGGTAGTGAGTGCGGTCTTCGCATTGCGGCGCGAAATCGGCTGGTCCACCGCCTGCCTGTTCGCGCTAGTCCAGATCACCGGGGGCTGCGCCGGAACGCTGCTGGCACATGGCATGTTCGACCTGCCGCTGGTGCAGCTTTCCGCACATGCCCGCACCGGCCCGGGCCAATGGCTGTCCGAAGGGGTGGCGACCTTCGCGCTGATCTTTGCAATTCTGGGCGCACTGCGCGCGCGGCCCGATGCGGTGCCGGTCAGTGTCGCGCTGGTCATCGTCGCCGGTTACTGGTTCACCGCCTCGACTTCCTTCGCCAATCCCGCCGTCACCATCGCCCGGACCCTGTCCGACACTTTTGCCGGGATAGCGCCCCTGGATGCACCGGCGTTTGTCGCCGCGCAATGCGCCGGAGCCATCACCGCCTGGCTGATGGCTGAGCGGGTTTTCGGCTGGCGCCCGACCGCACGCGAGGAGCCTTCGCTGTCAGGAAGGCTGGAAGAGTAACCGCGCACGTCACCCGATCCGATAGAATTCCGCCACCCGCTCCAGCGCCAGCTTCAGCACCAGCTTGCCGCTGCGTGCAGGCCAGTTGAGGCAGCGTTCCGCATCGCGCAGGCTCTCTCCCGCACACACGACCCGCCACAATATGTCCGACAGCCCGGTCCCGGCGGCATCAATCGCCCCGTGAAACCGCGCACGCGCGGCCAGCTGGCGCTCGGTCGGGGAAAGGCCTGCATCCGGCCCGCCCTTGATTCGGACGGGATCCCAGCGCATCGTCACTGACGGGCTGAGCTGCGCCCGTTCGTAATCCGCGCGCAACCGCTCCCCCGCATCGAACAAGCGGTCGTCAATATGGCCGCGCGCATGCAGCCAGGATAGTGGCGATTCGGCGAGGTTGACCGTCACGCTGCGCCGCCTGCGCCCCTCACCCGCCTGGCGGCGCGGGCCTTCCACGGTCAGTTCGCGTTCGGCAAGCTGTTGGCGCATGGTCCCTCCGATGTGGCACTGGAAATGCGGCCTTGCCTCTGTTCGGTTATTGTAGGAAAGAGAAAAAAACCCATTTGGTTATATTTTTGCTGTCAGCGAGGCCGGGCATGATCAATCGCATCCGCGATATCCGCAAGCAGAAGGGGCTGACGCTGGCCGACGTCGCGGCGGCCTGCACCCCGCCGACGACCGCGCAGACAATCGGGCGGCTGGAAACCGGCACCCGCACCCTGTCGCTGGACTGGATGAACCGGATCGCTACCGCGCTGGATGTGGACGCCGAAGTGCTGGTGCGCTCGAACGCTGCGCCTGCGCCACGGATCATCGCGCAACTGACCCCGGCGGGTGCGGAACCGCTGGCAAGCCCGCGTGACGCCATCCTGCCCAGTGATATCGGTGGCGATGCGCCGCTGGTGGTGATGGCCATCGCGACAGGCGCGGGCGAATATCGCGCGGGCGATCAGCTTTGGCTGCGGCAATTGCCGCCTGAAGCGGCACCCCGCATAATCAACCGCGACGTGCTGGCCCCGCGCCCCGGCGGGCGCTTCGCCTTCGGCCGGCTGATCGACCGGCAAGGATCGCTGATCGGCCTGCTACCGCCCGGAGCGGGCCAGAAGCAGGTGGTGATTGACAGCCCACCTTGGCTGGCCGTCGCGGAAATGCTGGTGCGCAGCTTGTGAGCGGCCCGGTGCGGCGACTGCTCTCCATCGCCACTCTCTACCCGAACCCGCAGCTGCCGCGCTTCGGCACTTTTGTTGCCCGCTCGCTCGAAGCGCTGGCCGCGCGCGAAGATTGGGAGGTGACGGTGATCAACCCCATCGGCCTGCCCCCCGTCACCTTCGGCCATTATCGTGCGCTTGCGCGGGCTGTGGTCAGCGGGAATGAAAACGGGGTGGTGGTCCACCGCCTGCGCTTCCCGCTCATCCCCCGGATCGGCGGCCGCTTCAACCCGGCACTAATCGCGCGTTCGGTCCTGCCGCTGGCGCACAGACTGCACGCGGCGCAGCCGTTCGACGTGGTCGATGCGCAATTCTTCTATCCCGACGGGCCGGCCGCCGCACGGATCGCGGCTGCGCTCGGCCTGCCCCTGTCAATCAAGGCGCGCGGGGCGGATATCTCCTACTGGGGCGCAAGGCCCTATGCGCGCGCCGCCATGTGCGATGCGGCCGACCGGGCGGATATTCTGCTGGCCGTGTCAGAGGCGCTGCGAGATGACATGGCACAACTGGGCCTGCAGCGCGAAAAGATCGCGATTCACTATACCGGGCTGGACCGGGCGCTGTTCCATCCACGCAACCGGACGGAAGCGCGGGCGGAGATCGCTTCCCGCTTCGGCATCGCCACGGGTGGGCCACTGCTGGCCACTGTCGGGGCACTGATCCCGCGCAAGGGACAAGCCCTGGTGATCGCAGCCATGCCGGACATTGCCGATGCACAGCTGGCTCTGGTCGGAAACGGGCCGGACCGCCCTGCCCTGCAGGCTCAGGCCGAGCGGCTGGGCCTGGCTGGCCGGGTTCATTTCCTCGGCTCGCTTGACCATCAGGCGATCGCTACCTTGCTCGCCGCCGCTGACGCGATGGTTCTTCCTTCGGCCAGCGAAGGGCTGGCCAACGCCTGGGTCGAAGCGCTGGCCTGCGGAACGCCGCTGGTCATCACCGATGTGGGCGGTGCGCGCGAACTGGTCCGTTCAGCCAGCGCGGGCCTGCTGGTCGGGCGCAATGCCCCCGCCATCGCGGCAGGGATCTGTGCCCTGCTGGCCGCGCCGCCTGCGCAGGATGCGGTGGCTGCCACGGTCGCGCGTTTCAGCTGGTCCGAAAATGCAGCGGATCTGGCGCGGTATTACCGCACCATCACGGCGGGTTGATCAGGCTTCGCCGCGCGCGATTTTTTCTTGCCGGTCAGCGACGTTGTCAGACGGCACGAAACTGTCCGGCGTCACACCCATCCAGATCAGGATCGGCGCGGCCATATAAACCGAGCTGTAAGTCCCGACGAAAATGCCCAGCGTGATCGCGGCAGTGAATCCGAACAGGCTGGCCGGGCCGAGGATCAGCAAAGTCCCCAGCACGATCAGCAGCGTCAGCGATGTCATGACCGTGCGCGACAGGGTTTCATTGACGGACAGATCAAGCAGCTCCGCCATCGGCATACGCCGGTATTTCTTCAGATTTTCGCGGATACGGTCATAGACCACGATCGTGTCGTTCAGAGAATAGCCGATGATGGTCAGGATCGCGGCCACGATGTTGAGGTCGAATTCGAGCTGGAACAGCGCAAACATCCCCAGCGTCAGTGACACGTCATGGACCAGCGCAAACAGGGCGCCCACGCCGAACTGCCATTCGAACCGCACCCAGATATAGATCGAGATCGCGATCATGGCGGCAATCAGCGCGTAAGCGGCTGTGGTGAACAATTCCTGCGACACCTTGCCGGACACCGAATCCACACCGTCAATCCGTGCATCGGGATGTTCCGCACGGATCTTCGCCACCACATCCTGGGTCATCTTGTCGGAAACTGCCGGGTCCGTATTCGCGCCATCGGGCAGGCGCAGGCGGATCGAGACCTCGTTAGGCGCGCCGAAACGCTGGATTACCGGTTCCCCATAGCCAAGCTGGGCCACATCGTGGCGCAATTCAACGACTGGCGCTTCGGCGCTTTGCGTAAAGGCGGTGCGGATCATCTGACCGCCGACGAAATCCACGCCGAGGTTGAGCCCTTTGGTCACCACCAGTCCCCAACTCATCGCAATCAGCACGCAACTGATGATGTAGAACGGCACGCGCCAGCGCAGGAACTTGATGTTGGTATCGTCGGGAACGAGTTTGAGCAGTTTCATCGGTGCATCCTCCTCAAACGACCAGATCTTGAGGACGCGCCCTGCGCAGCCAGTCCGCCACCCACATGCGCGTCAAGGTCACCGCAGTGAAAACCGAGGTGACGATGCCGATCATCAGCACCACCGCAAAGCCGCGCACCGGGCCAGAGCCGAACAGGAACAGCAGCGTCGCGGCGATGACATTGGTCAGATTCGCGTCGAAGATCGCGCGGCTCGCCTCGCGATAGCCATTCTCGACGGCGGCGACCACGCGCCGCCCTCGCTTGCGTTCCTCGCGGATGCGCTCGTTGATCAGCACATTGGCATCGACCGCAGCGCCGATGGTCAGCACGAAGCCGGCAATGCCCGGCAGGGTCAGCGTGGTGTTGAGGATCGCCATCACACCCAGCAGCATCAACACGTTCAGCACCAGCGCGATGTCGGCATAAATCCCGAACCGCCCGTAAGTGACGATCATCAGCACCAGGATCAGCCCTGCGCCCACTGCCATCGCGAGCAGCCCTTTCTGGATCGAATCCGCACCCAGATCAGGGCCGACTGTGCGTTCCTCAACCACTTTCAGGTCAACCGGCAAAGCACCTGAACGCAGCGAAATCGCCAGCTGGTTGGCCGTATCCACCGTGAAATTGCCCGAAATCTGTGCGCTGCCACCCAGGATCGGTTCGTTGATGTTGGGGGCGGAGAGCACCTTGCCGTCGAGAATGATGGCGAAGGGCTTGTTGACGTTTTCCGTGGTCAGCTTGGCGAATTTGGCGCCGCCCTGACGGTCGAACTGGATATTGACCACCGGTTCGTTGGTATTGGGGGAAAAGCCCTGCTGCGCATTGGTCAGCGAATCGCCCTTGATCCCGCCCAGCCGCTTGACCGCGATTGACGCCACCCCCTCGCTCGCATCGGCATAGGCCACAATTTGGCTACCCGCCGGGGCGATGCCCTGCGCCACGTCAGCGGGCGAGGCCGTGGTATCAACTAGCTTGAATTCCAGCTTGGCGGTCTGGCCGAGCAGATCCTTCAGCTGTTGCGGGTCTTGTAGACCGGGCACCTGGACCACGATCCGCTGGTCACCCTGACGGATAATCGTCGGTTCGCGCGTACCCAGCGCGTCAATGCGCTTACGCACCACCTCAGTCGCGCTGTCCATCGCCTGTGTCACCGCCTGGTCCAGCCCGACCGTGGTCGGAGTCAGCAAGAAGCGCGTTCCGTCAAGCACGGCGATCGTCCAGTCGCGCTGTCCGGTCAGCCCCGCGCCGGTCGTCAGCGGCAACAATTGTTCGCGCGCCGCATCGACCTGCGAAGGGTCGTCTACCATGAAGCTGAGCCGCCCGTCGCGCGTCGAAACGCTGCCGATACGAATGCGCGGCTCAGCCTTGCGCAGTGCGATCCGCACGGATTCTTCCATTGATTCAAGGCGCTGCTGCGCGACCTGGCGGGGGTCAGCTTCCAGCAGGATATGGCTTCCGCCAGCAAGATCGAGGCCCAGATTGACTTGCGGATCGGGCAGGCCCGACGGCCAGCGGATCCCGCTGACCGAGCTCAGCGACGGCATTGCCGCCGCGACAGCGACCAGCGTCAGGAACCAGAGCCAAACCTTCTTCCAGCGCGGAAATTCGAGCATAGGTCGGTCAGTCGTTTGCGGCCGCGCCGCCGCCCGGCGGGATCACGTCGCCAATCGTACTACGCACCGCCTTCACCCGAACATTCTGCCCCAGCTCAAGCTCGACGTAATGTTCGTCCACTTTCAGCACCTTGCCGACCAGTCCACCGGCGGTAACCACCTGATCTCCCTTTTGCAGGGCTTCGATCTTTGCGCGGTGCGCCTTCTGCTGGCGCATTTGCGGACGAATGATCAGGAACCAGAAGATTCCGATCATGCCGACGATCGGCAGCCAGCTGATCCAGGCGGGTGGCGGGGCCGCTCCGGCGGCGGCGGAAAGAAGATCCAGCATCGGGGCTCTCTTCACTAGAGTTTACGTCAGAATTCGGGCCGCGCTGAGGCCCATGGACCGCATGACATGACAGTCAATGCGAAGCTTCACCGCAAGTGGCGGCGCGACTAGCAGCTATAGCGCGGGCTGGCAACGCGGCGCTGATAATCGGTCGGCTGCGGTGAAATGGTGGCAGCTCTGCTCAGGCGCTTGAATTGCCCGATCGATCTGCCTATAGGCGCGCCTCCACTGTCGGGACGTAGCGCAGCCTGGTAGCGCATCACACTGGGGGTGTGGGGGTCGGAGGTTCGAATCCTCTCGTCCCGACCAGTGGAATTTCAGCAATGCCGGCATTTCAAACGGGTGGCACAAGCCGCCCGTTTCACTGCCGACGTTTGCCGATTAGCAGGGCCTGGGCGATAAGCGCAGGTCCACGCCTCCGCACCAGCAATGCTTCCGCGCTATCCCCAGGCCCGCAGCGCCTCCTCAAGCGGAACCGTCGCGCCGCTGCGCACCGCACCGGGGGTTACCGAAAAACGCGGCGCGGGGGCGGCCTGGCTAACTCCGTTGTGCTGGATGAAAACCCCACGCTCCGCATTGGCCGGATGTTCCATCGCCTCACGCATTGAGAGCACCGGCGCGACGCAGGCATCCGACCCCGCGAGACGGTCTTCCCATTCGTCCCGGGTTGCAGAGGCGAAGATGCGGGTGAATTCCTCCTGCATCGCTGGCCATTGCATCTGATCATTTTGCCTGTAGCGGTCGCGCGCGATACCAAGTCCATCTAGCAGAAGCGCGAAGAACTGCGGTTCCAGCGCCCCAACCGAGATTGATCCGCCGCATTTGCACAGGTAGCAGCGATAGAATGGCGCAGCTCCGTCCAGCAGATTGGAGCCAGGCCGATCCTGCCATGCCCCGGTAGAAAGATAGGCATGGAACATGCCCAGCAAATTCGCGACTCCATCAACCATCGCAGCGTCGATCACCTGGCCCTTGCCCGCGGTCCGGGCAGACAGAATCGCCGACACCATGCCCAGCGCCAGGAACATTGTTCCCCCGCCATAATCGCCAACCAGATTAAGCGGTACAGCAGGCGGCCGCCCCTGTTCGCCAATGGCATGCAATGCCCCGGTCATGGCGATGTAATTGATGTCATGCCCGGCGCTCTGGCTCAGTCGCCCTTCCTGGCCCCAGCCGGTCATGCGTGCAAACACCAGCTTCGGATTGCGCGCCAGACATTCATCAGGGCCGAGGCCCAGCCGTTCCATGACCCCCGGCCTTGCGCCCTCCATCAGACCATCGGCCCGTTCGACGAGGCTCAGCACGCCTTCCGTGCCCGCGTCGGACTTGAGATCCAGCGACACCTCGGTCCGTCCGCGCAACAGCACGGCCGCACCGACATCCGCCCAGGCCGCATTGCCTGACGGGCGCGTTATGCGGACAATGTCAGCGCCAAGACCGGACAGGATCATGCCAGCCAGCGGTACCGGGCCAATGGCATCCATTTCGATCAGACGCACACCTTCAAGCGGGCCACTCACCATCTGCACTCCCTGATTAAACCTTTCATTCCTGCTGACCCCGATGCCAGTCACCTCTTCGGGAAGCAAGTGTACGGCCGGGAATCGGGACAGCAAACCGGCGCAATGCAGGCCGCAATCTTGGTGCCAGATTTTCCGACCTCAACTGTCGAGCATTCCCGGCGGCGCCGTCGTGTCCCTGAAAGCAAGGAAGAACGATGCACATGAATCCGTCATATGAATTGATAAGCCGTAAGTACGCAGACGTATTCGGCGCGACGGCCCGTCCATCTTACGCGGAATGGATTGGCACGGATTGCCGGGCGGCACTCGGTTTCCGCCGGGCGAACACCCCCGGAATACCCGACCGCCCCGGTGCTGCACACGGGAGCAGGTCGAGCGAAAAACTCGGCCCCTGAACACACGGCGTGTCATTGCAAGCAGGCCGAGTTTTGGCCAGCCCGAACAATATCTGTCCTTTTTCCCGAGCCAAGAGCGAAATCCCGCCCTATGGGAGCGGCAAACACGCAAACTCGATTGCCTCGGCACTCAATATGCGAAGAGCGATTTCGCCGTTCGCAGCGAAATGGCGCGCCCCTCTGACTACAGGCCGATGTTATGAATTTCCCGCCCCTTCCTTCCAGCCTTGAAGCTGCCCTTTCTGAACGTGGCTACGCTGCGGCCACTCCGGTGCAGGCCGAAGTCCTGCAGCCCGAGGCAGTCGGCCGGGATCTCATCGTTTCCGCCCAGACGGGGTCGGGAAAAACCATCGCCTTTGGCCTCGCAATGGCGCAGGAACTGCTGAGCGAGAGCGAAAGCATTACATTCTCGGAGAGACCGCTTGCGCTGATTATCGCGCCCACCCGGGAGCTGGCCTTGCAGGTAAGCCGCGAACTGACCTGGCTCTACAGCAAGGCCGGTGGACGCATTGCAAGCTGCGTCGGCGGGATGAATCCACAGCAGGAGCGCAAGGCGCTGCGTGCTGGCGCAACCATCGTTGTCGGCACGCCGGGCAGGCTACGTGACCATCTCGAACGCGGCGCGCTCGACTTGTCCGGGTTGAAAGTTGTGGTGCTCGATGAAGCGGACGAAATGCTCGACATGGGCTTTCGTGAGGAACTTGAGGAAATCCTCGATGCGACAGCGGAGTCTCGCAGGACACTGTTGTTTTCCGCGACAATGCCTCGCCCGATCGAAGCCTTAGCCCGCCGATACCAGCGCAACGCCTTGCGGATCGCCACGATCAGCGAAGGGCGCGGTCATGGCGATATTTCCTATCAGGCCGTCACGGTTTCTCCGCCGGAAATAGAAAACGCCGTAGTCAATCTCCTTCGCTATCATGAGGCGGAAGCCGCAATCCTGTTTTGCGCGACCCGCGAAAAGGTGCGCCACCTCCATGCCACGCTGCAAGAGCGCGGATTTGCCGCGGTGGCCCTGTCCGGTGAACATTCTCAGTCGGAACGCAACCATGCGCTCCAGGCGTTGCGCGACCGGCGCGCCCGGGTTTGTGTCGCCACTGATGTGGCCGCGCGCGGGATCGACCTGCCGACGCTGAGCCTCGTCATCCATGTGGAAATTCCGCGCGATGCAGAAACACTGCAGCACCGTTCGGGGCGCACGGGGCGCGCAGGAAAAAAAGGCACCGCAGTGCTGATCGTTCCGTTCTCGCGACGCAAGCGGGTAGAATCCATGCTGCGCCACGCCAAGACTTCAGCTGAGTGGACCGATGCGCCCGACCGCGAGGCCATCAGGACAAGAGACCGCGACCGGTTGCTTGAAAAGCTCCTTCAACCTGTTGAGGTTGACGAGGGGGATCGCGAGCTGGCTGAACGTCTTCTGGCAGAACGCACTCCAGCGCAAATTGCGGTCATGCTAGTGCAGGCGCACCGCGCAAACCTGCCGGAACCCGAAGATCTGATTGCCAACACGCCGGAAGCCAGGCGAGAAGCGCAGAAGGAGCGCCACCGCCCCGGCTTCGAAGACACCGTCTGGTTCCGCATGGCGCTGGGACGCCGCCAGAACGCCGACCCGCGCTGGATCCTGCCGCTGCTGTGCCGACGCGGACACATCACCCGTAACGAGATCGGTGCTATTCGTATCGGGCCAGACGAGACTTTCTTCCAGATCCCGCGCCAGATCGCCAAGAAGTTTGCCGATGCGGCTTCGCGATCAGCCCAGGCCGATAGCGAGGAGGAGCCCGTTGCCATTACACTGTCCGACAGCGGGCCGCGCAATGACGTCCGAGGTACTCACAAGCATGTCCCTGCGCGCAGCAATGCGGATGCCCCACGGGTGAAGGCAAAGGCCGCTGTGAGAGACTTTGACAAGCCTCAGGGGCAGCAAGCCGGAAAACCAGGCAAGGCGTTCAAGAAAAAGGTGAAAGGCGGCCCGAAGGGCAGGCGTCCCACACCAAACGGAAGGCGCGGCTAACCAGTCACATTGCGAGAAAATGGCTGCGGAGAAGGTGCCCATCGACGTCGGTTGAGCCTTTTCGTATCGACATTTCATCATCAGGATCGCCACCGCTCGGACCCATCGGACTTCCACTTGCAGCGGCGGAAGAGCTGCAAGAGCCTTACAATGGAGAATCAGGCGTGCGGCGACCGTAGCTAGCCAAAGTCCGTCTAACCCAGATCTTTTCCAGTAGCGCCGCGCCCGACATTGCAAAGCCATGGTGCTGGCGCATCACGTTTCTGGGACGAACCTGTTTTCGATATGACCGAGCCCATCAACTTCGACCCGCACGACATCGCCGGGCTTGAGGAAGCTGTTTGAGGCAATGCCGACACCGGCGGGGGTGCCTGTCGCTACGATATCGCCCGGTTCGAGAGTCATTACAGTGGAGAGATAGGACACCTGTTTGCGAATGTTGTAGATCATATCACCGGTCGAGCTGCGCTGCCGTTCCTCGCCATTGACGCTGAGATGCAGCATCAGCGCATGGGGATCGGCCACTTCATCGCTGGTCGTGATCCATGGGCCGATCGGGCCGTGGGTGTCGAAGCTCTTGCCCAGCGTGAAAGTGGGGGAGCGGGCCTGCCAGTCTCGCGCAGAAACGTCATTGCACACGAAATAGCCCGCGATGACCGAAAGCGCGTCGTCCTCGCTGACGTGGCGGCAGGTCTTGCCGATCACGAAGCCCAGTTCCGCCTCGTAATCCACCATTTCGGAAGCCTTGGGCAGGTCCACATCATGGAAAGGGCCGGTGATGCAACTTACCTGCTTGTTGAACCACAACTGGCTGGTGGGAATCGGGATGCCGGCCGCGGCGGCCTCGTCCGCATGGGCCTGGTAATTCATGCCGATGGCAAGGAATTTCTGTGGATCGTCGATCGGGGCTTCGAGGGTGACGCCTGACAATGCAAATGCTGGGCCGGTCACGCCATCCAGCGCCGCCTTCACGCTGTCGAAGCGGGTGAGCAGCGCGCGCATTGAATGGCCTGCGCCGGCAACCTCGCTGAGGTCAATCACGGTGTCATCCATGACCTTCCCGATCCGCGTGGTGCCATTTTCGGTGAAGCGGCAAAGTTTCATCTGTTAACTCCTGCTGATAACTTGCTGTGCTGATATCGGTTAGTCGAGGAAGGTGGCCGGGGATCGCGAATTGCCGAAACGTCTCATGGCCGGATCAGCAGCCGCCCCCTGTTTTCGCCGCGGTGCAGCATTCCGATTGCGCCGGGGGCCATCCGGGTGGGGTTTCCAGCTTGGCGTCGCAGCCGTGCCGCACTGGATGATGCGCGCGTTCTGCGCCAGATGCGGGAAGATGGCGTCCGCGATCCAGCCGCCATGACCGCGCCAGATGCTGCCGTCAGCGCCGCTGCCGACATCCCGGCAAGCACCTGTCTGCGATCAAAACTCCTGCTCATCTGGATCCTTCCCGCTTGGCGCTCTGATTTCACGGCAGCTTCGCACCGCCTCGTTTATGCCTTCAGCCTCTTAGCATGCCATGCAACATGTTCGGCCATGAAGGTGGAGATGAAATAATAGGAGTGGTCATAGCCTGGCTGCATGCGGATCGTGGCGGGCTGTCCCGTCCTCGCGCAGGCGTCAACAAGCAGCTGGGTCTTGAGTTGTTCGGCCAGGAAGGTATCCGCCTCGCCCTGATCGACCAGCAAATCGGGCAGCCGCGCACCGTCCGCGATCAGAGCGCAGGCGTCGTATGCCCGCCAGGCTGCCCTGTCCTGTCCTAGATAGCCACTGAGAGCCTTCTCGCCCCAGGGGCAGTTCAGCGGCGAGACGATCGGCGCGAAGGCGCTGACCGAGCGAAAGCGCCCGGGATTGCGTAGCGCGATCGTCAGCGCGCCGTGCCCGCCCATCGAATGGCCAGTGATGCCCTGACGGGTCATGTCGGCCATTGTGAAGCGCTCGCCGATCAGGACGGGCAGCTCTTGCTCGATATAGCTGCGCATACGGAAGTTCTTCGCCCATGGCTCCTGCGTCGCATCGACGTAAAAGCCGGCGCCCTTGCCAAAATCGTAAGCATCGTCATCCGGAACATCGCCGCCCCGCGGCGACGTGTCGGGCGCAATGAAAACGATGCCGTGTTCAGCGCAGGCCGCGCGATATTCGCCCTTTTCGGTCACATTGGCGTGCGTGCAGGTAAGGCCCGAAAGATACCACAGCACCGGCAGCATTTCGCCGGGCGTATGATCGGGAACGAACACGGAGTAAGTCATCTCCGTCTCCGTTTCGCTGCTTTCGTGCTTGTAGACGCCCTGCATGCCGCCGTGGCTGCGATTGGCGCTGACCTGTTCCATCCTCAGAACACCACTACCGAACGGATGGACTTGCCCGCGTGCATCAGTTCGAAGGCGGTGTTGATCTCCTCCAGCCCCATGACGTGGGTGATCATCGGGTCGATCTGGATCTTGCCGGTCATGTACATGTCGACGATCTTGGGCACGTCAGTGCGGCCCTTGGCCCCGCCGAACGCAGTACCGCGCCAGTTCCGGCCCGTCACCAGCTGGAACGGCCGGGTGCTGATTTCCTTCCCTGCTTCGGCCACGCCGATGATGATGCTGGTGCCCCAGCCGCGGTGGCAGGCTTCCAGCGCGGTGCGCATCACTTCGGTGTTGCCAGTGGCATCGAAGGTGTAATCGGCCCCGCCATCGGTCATCGCCACGATCTTCGCCACCACGTCTTCGCGGCTCATACCCTTGGAGTTGAGGAACTCGGTCATCCCGAACTTGCGGCCCCATTCCTCGCGGTCCGGGTTGAGATCGACGCCGATGATCCTGCCCGCACCCGCCAGCCGCGCACCCTGGATGACATTGAGGCCGATGCCGCCAAGGCCGAACACCACCACATTGTCGCCGACCTGCACTTTGGCGGTGTTGATCACTGCGCCCACGCCGGTGGTCACACCGCAGCCGATATAGCAGCTGGTCTGGAACGGCGCGTCCTCACGGATTTTTGCGACCGCAATCTCGGGCAGCACGGTGAAATTCGCGAAGGTCGAACAGCCCATGTAATGGAAGATCGTCTGCCCCTTGTAGCTGAAGCGCGACGTTCCGTCGGGCATCAGCCCCTGCCCCTGTGTGGCGCGGATCGCGGTGCACAGGTTGGTCTTGCCGCTCAGACACGACTTACACTGGCGACATTCCGGCGTGTAAAGCGGAATGACGTGATCGCCGGGCTTCACAGAGGTCACTCCCGGCCCGACCTCGCGCACGACGCCGGCGCCTTCATGGCCGAGGATCGAAGGAAAGATGCCCTCGCTGTCGAACCCGTCAAGCGTATAGGCGTCAGTGTGGCAGATGCCGGTTGCCATGATCTCGACCAGAACTTCGCCTTCCTTTGGACCTTCCAGATCGACTTCGACAATTTCCAAAGGCTTCTTCGCTTCAAAGGCAACGGCCGCGCGGGTCTTCATGTTCAAATCCTATCTTTGAAGGGTTTGAGACAACGTCTATCAATATCTCATTTGTTGATTAATGATTTAAATTTGCAACAATTTGTTTCTTCTGAGGGATAATCATTGGACTTGTAACGGTTTTGTGCCGGTCATCTGAGCGTTTATCGCTCGCAACAATGGCGCGAGAGAGAATTCCTCCTCTTCAATCTCAACCGCAAATTCTTGGCTCAGGCCATGCCTCACTGCCTCTGCCTTTGGCCTGCCCATTGAATTGCGGAGTGCTGCACATTCCTTGATGGGCGCAGAGCCCTGTCCGCCCCTCTCACCCCCAAAAACCGGCCTCACGCTAGACTGCGCGGACCAGGGCAGATGGACGGGCTGCACTCAACGCTTTTTCCCGAGCTAAGTATGACGCAGCGGTTCAGCCGATCGGCCAAGTCAGCGGCAATCGGTCCATCGATCCGACTATTCCCCCGGTCATGGTAATCTGCGCACCGGGAACCAACTCGAAATGGGGAATGCGTGCCAGCCACTCGACCAGAGTTATGCGCATTTCAAGCTGAGCCAGATGTGCGCCAGGGCAGATATGGTGTCCCTTGCCAAACGTCGCGTGTCGTGCCGCCTTGCGCTGGAAATCGACAGTCAACGGATTTGGGTTGAGTCGTTCGTCAATGCCCACCAGCGGGCTCGCACAGATAATCATGTCACCTTGCTTCAATTGGGCGCCGTTCCATTCGATGTCCTCGCGCACTTCGCGTGCCATGCTTACCAGCGGAAAACGACGCAACAATTCGTTGACAGCGCCGGGGATGAGGTCCGGATCATTGAGCAATTGTTGCCTGTGATCCGGGTTGCGGGCGAGGAAAAGGAAAGAATAAGCCAGAAGGTTATAAACCGTGTCGAGCCCGCCCATCATGAACTGCATCAGCAGATTGAGCACTTCGTCCATGCCAAGACCAAGATCGCCCATTGCACCATTGACGATAGCTGTCAGCGCATCGTCGTCGGATTTGCCAAGCCGATCGCGCACCACGGGGGCGAGATATGCGTGAAACTTCGCCATTGTTTCTTCCAATGTCATGCTGCCATCGGGATGCACGACCTGGTCAGTCCAGTATTTCATCATCGGCGCATCTTCGCTGGGCAGATCGACTAAACGCATGAATATCCGGATCGGGAAATGCGCGGCGAAATCGGCCAGAAGGTCGCACCCGCCCAGCGGCTTCACATCGTCGATCAATTCGACGCAGATTGACCTGATCATATCCGCCTGCCGGTTGACCGCGGATGGAGAAAGGTTGCGGTTCAGCAAGTTGCGAACAGGACGATGCGCCGGCGGGTCCAGTGTCGTCGGCAGCATCCGGTAACTCTCGCCGCGGTCCTTGGGTATCGTAACAACGCGATTGGAAAATTTCTCGAAGTCAGAGAACACTTCCTCAACCAACTCCCCGCGTGTCGCAATCCAGTGGCCGCCATTGCGCGGTGTCCATATGACATCGGGCACGTCGTCAGCCTGCAGGCTACGCCAGGACGCCTGGAAATCCTGTGCGACACCCGGTGGGTCAAAGAAATCGAAATCGACCACTCGCTCAGGGGCGATGTGATCGGGACGATCGGCCAAGATTGCAGCGTTTTTCATGCAGCCATCCGCTCCTGTCGATGCTTTTGGCGCGCGCCCTAACATGAATAGCGGACAAATACTTGGAAATCCTGCGGCAGAGTTGAAAATCCGCGCGCGGCTCTGCTTGCCGCACGGTGCGGAGTATGGTCAGAGCTATGGCAGGCCTGACTTTGACAGGCGTTCCGCGTGAACGTAGGCGCAGTGCCTGACGCTCAAAAAAAGACGAAAGGTAATCGCGATGGAGCCGCACGGGCTGGAACCAGCGACGGGAATGCCAGAGCCCCTATGGCAATCGTTCCTGAAGGTCTGTCAGCTGGTCGAAGAAAAGCGGAGTGACATTTCTCGCTGTCGGCACCTGCCGCCAGCAATCGAAGACGCTTTCAGAAATGCCGATCTCTATCGCCTGCTGCTTCCAGTCGATCTGGGTGGGTTGGGAATCGATCCCCTCCAGCAACTCGACCTTGTTGAACGCATGGCGTTTCACGATGCTTCGGCAGCGTGGAATTTTGCAGTTGGATCAGGGCTGGGATTCTTTTCGGGCTTCATGCCACCCGCGCAGGCCAAGGCTTTGTTCACCGCCGAAGGTTCAGCGGGGGCTGGATCGGGTGCGCCGCAAGGAAAAGCAAGCCGTGTCGAGGGCGGATATATCGTTGAAGGTCGGTTTTCATGGGCCAGCGGGATCGATCAGGCGCACTGGGTTTACGGTGGCTGCTTCGTGATTGCCGACGGCAAGCCTGAGCTGCTTGCCAATGGCAGGCCACGCACAATTATTGCCATCGCGCCAAAGACTGCTGCTGCAGTTCACGATAACTGGAACGTGAACGGTCTCGTCGCAACGAACAGCACCGAGTTCACACTGGAAAATCTGTTTGTTCCGGATGAAAGAATACTTCCCGGCACGCTTGATATTCCAACTCACCCCGATCCTCTTTTTCGCCTACCGATGACTTTCTTTGGTTTCGCTTTGAGCGGTGTCCCGCTTGGAGCCGCACGAAGAGCAGTTGAAGGCTTGAAACTGTTGGCGACGACCAAAAGGCCGGCTGGTCGTAGCAGCCTGAGCGAAAAAGGCTTTGCTCTTTATGCCGTCGCGAAAGCCGAAGCGATAATCGAAGCATCCGGGACTCAAATCCGGAAAGCGTTCACAGCCATGTGGGAGACTGTGCAGCAAGGGGAAACATGCAGCCTCGCTTCGCGCGCGGCTGTGCGAAGGGCGACCGCACATGCCGCAGAAGCGAGCCTTGAAGCGGTAAACCTGTGTTATCGAGCTGCCGAGGGATCGGCCCTTTTCGATGACGCTCCTTTTGGAGCGGCAGTGCGGGACGTCAACGCCATGTGCGGTCACCTGGTATTCCAGCGCAGCATGATGGAAGATGCCGGCCGCGCGACCCTGGGCCTCGAACCAGTATTGCCTGTTTTCTGAAAGACCGGCCAAACATGGCAGTTGCCTAACGCCGATATTGTCGATGAACTGGTAGCGGAGGAGGAGCATTTGGTGAACACATAAGCAATTGAATTTTAGTGAAAACTCAGCCCAGATGCTTAAGGATACCCCCTCCAGTACCCCCACCTTTTTGTCATTGCGGCAACATGACGAATAGACGAGACGAACGATCAGCATCGCGCATCAACCAGGTGCAGCCCATTTTGCGTTTAGCGATACATGATCTCGGAACAGAAAGTTCTCCCTTCAGGGGGTATGCGCAATGTCAACCAGAATTTCCGGCAGTTCACGCGCTAGATGCTCAAACACCACCCGCGTCTCGATCCGGGCGAGTTCTGCGCCGACGCAAAAGTGGATTCCAACCTGGGACTCCAGCACACTGGTGCGTTTATAGGCAGCGTCGGCGGGGCAAAAACCGCCGGGCCGGGTGCGAGTAATACCGTCATTAGCAACATCGTCATCTGCGTCTGGGTCAACGCCACCAGCTATGCGTTCGGCGAGACTGGTCAGGGCCTTGTTGGGCAGCGTCTATGTCGACAGCAACAGCAGCGGCGTGCGCCATGCTGCCGAGCGGGACACTTTCCCTTCGGACGACACAAGCTACGCCGGATGTCGCCCGCAGGATTGATGAGCGCGCGCGTTTTCTGCGACCAGAAACCGGGACCATGCACGCGAACCGCCCCCGTCCGCCTTTGATCAATCCGCGCGTTTTTCAGACTGTGACGCGTCCTTGGCGATCACCCTGACAGGGCCACTGATAATCGCCGTTGCATCAACCTTGATCAGGGCAATTACGGAGCGCGCACATCGCCCCGTCAGATCACACTGTAGGCGATGGTAACTCATGACGCAGACCGCGTCTCGACTGAGAGGACAAGCCATGGTCAAAGTCGTTGAAGTGATGCATCCCGGCGCAAGCTGGATCGATCCTGATACGTGCTTGGCGGATATTGCCGCCCGAATGGAGCAGGAAGACATCGGAGCACTGCCGGTTGGCGAGAATGATCGACTGGTCGGGATGGTGACTGATCGCGACATCGTGGTCCGGGCATTGGCTGATGATACCAGCCCGCTGGAGCGGACAGCGCGCGATATCATGAGTTAGCCGATCATCTTTTGCAACGCCAACGAAGATCTTGATGATGCTGTGCGGATCATGGAGCGAAAGCAAATCCGTCGACTTCCAGTGATCGATGAAAACCGCTGGATGGTGGGGATGCTGTCGCTTGGTGATGTCGCGGCAAAGGCTGCGCCTTCGCTAGCGGCTGAAACCTTGCGCGCGGTTTCTGCCCACCATTCCTGATCGACCATTCCGAACAAATAGAGGTACCCGATGATCCTGCCCCACAATGTGTTAGTCCTTGTCGTTGATGGTGGGCGGATGGTGCTGATGCGCAATGATGGCGATGCAATCAAACCTGACTTCACGGTTATTGAACACCGCGAGTGCCCGCCCCTGCCCAATCGCGACCTGTTTGCCGACGCTCCCGGAAGAAGCTTTTCCAGTGCTTCGACTGCGCGCAGTTCCTATGACAATGGTGATCCGCATCTGGACCAGGAACGGGCGTTTCTGGCATCGGCCGCGCTGGCACTTGCAGCTCACGTTGATGAAAAGGTTCCGGGCATAGTGGTTGCGGCCGACCCGGCATCGCTCGGCTATCTGCGGTCGCATTATCCGCCGGGAATCGCACCCCGAGTGCTCGCCGAATTCGACAAGGATCTCACCGGAATGCCCGTTGCGGCGATTACCAAGCACTTGCTGGATGCATGAGCGTGCATGACTTACGGCATGTGATCGAATGCAGAAGCTTGCGATAGCGTCACGGACCTATCTGCATTCAATTCACGGTGGTGGATGCGCCACCCAGAGCAATGTTCACCGCTTCCTCAATTTCGTTCAGCCGGAACGGGCCGTCATAACCGCTGGTCTGCGCCAATTGCCGTGAGGCACGCCGCGGATCACCGCTGACCATCAGAACCGGGATCGTGCCATTGGCGGAAATCAGGCGCGCTGCCCGCATGGCACACCCCATCTCAATGTCATCTCCGATCACGATGATGTCAGGCCTGCGCCGCCGCGCCGCGGCCAACGCCTGCTGCTCGGTCCAAGTATGATCGAAAGAACTAAAGCCAAGCATGGTTAAATACTCCTGCACTGCCCGACAGACCGCGATATTTTCATCAATCATTAGGGCGTGCGGCATCTCATCCTGTCCTTTTACTAGCTCCATTCCGATCTGTTCAATATGGCGTTTTGCCAGACAGGCTGCACCCCGCAATTGCCCGGATGCACCCTGTAAACCCCGCCGCTCGCGACCATATCACTGTCAATGACGCGGCGTGGCGCACAGGATGGACCGTGATGATCCCTAGGGATAATTACAAATAACGTTCCGATGCTGACTGGCATATCTAGAAGACGTTGAACGGGATTAGCAGGTTCGTTTTGAACCTGATCGGAAGAGATGGTTCTGGCCCAGAACTGCACGATGATCGTTCGACTGAGGCTCGCGGTGGTTCCCAAAACGAGATGCCTGGCGCATCACTGGTCCGGGAACCCCGCGGGTTTCGTAAACTGGCCCCCCAGAAAACTTTGCGGATCCGGAACGTGATGTCTCCGGGTCCGCACTCCTTACCATCCCCAGATATGTGTCCTTTTCTCGTCTCCCATGCGAGCATGGCAGGGAGAGCGGCAGACTGGCCCAGCGCAGCACGCATCACCTCCAGATCAGACCCATCACCGGCGCGTGTCCGCAAGAAAAACGCCTGCTGACACCAGTGAATGTACGGCGATCGCGTGGCATTCCAGCGCAATGCGTCTCTCAGTATAATTACGGATGACGGCGCCCGTCCTATCCGGCTCACTGGAATAAATTCCGTTTTTACCCTAAAAGCAGCCCTAAAAGCAGCGATGTGGAGGAGCATGGAGCAGAGGGACGAAACCCGTCGCGCGGGGCATTTGCCCTATACCCGTCTGGTCGGTTCGATGATCGACCAGATACCAATCGCGATTGCCCTATTCGATCATGATCTGCGGTGTGTCCAATGCAATGCGCGCTGGATCACCGAATTCGGAACAGCCACTGCCGAACAAGTCAGAGATCCGGTCAATCATGATTCCACCACGCTTCCCGGACGGTGGCGGCATTACCTTGCCCAAGCGCTGAACGGCGAAGCTTCTTCTAGCGATCTCGACCGCTCCGAAGGCCCGGATGGCAAGATCGTTTGGACCCGCTGGAGCATTAGTCCCTGGCGCGATGCCAAGGGCAAGATCTGGGGCGCGATGCTTCTCTGCGAAGATATGTCCGCCGGGGTCAAGCGAAGGCTGCGGACCAAAGTGCTTGAGGAAGAATTGTCGCTAGTCTCGGAGGGGATAGAAGGAATCGCGGTCTCCATGCTCGACGATGACGGCCAGATCACAATCTGGAATTCCGGGGCCAAACGGCTGACAGGCTGGGACGAAACCGAGATTCTCGGTCAAAATCACAGCATCCTGTTCGATCAAGAGGATCGGACAAACGGCCTGCCCGCCACCCAACTGCAGCTTGCGCGCACCAACGGAACGTTCCGTAACCGTTGCTGGCGCATCCACAAGGACGGCACGCGGTTTTGCGCGGATGTTATGATTTCCCGGATCGAAGGCGATGAACTGCTACCCAGCGGCTTCGGTCAAATCCTGCGCGATGTCACGCATGAAGAACTGCAGGCTCGGTCACTCGAGGCCAACGCCGTCCTGCTTAAGGCCATTCTGGAGACGAGCCCCGATGGGCTCGTGGTGATCGACACGGATGGCAAGATCCTGCTGGTCAGCGCCGCAGTGGAGGAAATGTTCGGTTATCAGGAAATTGATATCGCTGGGAAAAACGTGTCGGTCCTGATGAACGAAGACGATCGCCAAAATCATCATCTCTACATGAAACGCTACCAAGAAACCGGCCAAAGTAGCATGATGGGACAAGCTCGCCGACTGCTCGGCCAGAGGAAGGATGGCACGGAATTTCCACTCTCGCTTCGACTTGCAGAAGCATTTGGCGGAGGCCAGCTGGTGATTGTCGGCTTCATGCAGGATTTGACCTCAAAGGAAGCAAATGAATACCGGCTCGAACAATTGCAGCGCGAACTGGCCCATTTTGCAAGAGTGAACGAAATGGGCACACTGGCGAGCACCATCGCGCATGAACTCAATCAGCCATTGATGGCGGTTACCAATATCGTCCAGACGGCCGTTCAAATCCTGCGCGACGGAATGGTGGCCGAACAGGAAAACCTTGCAGTAGCGCTTGAACTCGCGGGGCATGAAGCGCTGAGAGCGGGCGACATTCTGCGCCGTCTGCGTGCGTTTTTATCGCGCGGAGAACTGGAAAAGACACTCGAAGACGCATGCAAGATTGCACGGGATGCCGTCTCTCTCGCTGCATCAGGGAGCATCTTCAGGTCCATTTCCTGCATAGTTGAATGTCCGCCTGACTTGCAGCCAATTCTGGTAGATCGGGTTCAAATCCAGCAAGTTATCCTCAATCTCGTCAGAAACGCGACACAGTCAGTCGGCGCAAATGGCAAAGTCATCGTCAGAATCACTCCCGACGATGGTCAGATGCGGTTCAGTGTCATCGATACCGGGCCCGGCGTACCACATGACCGAGTTGAACGTCTGTTCGAACCTTTCAGCACCACCAAAAGCAACGGCATGGGCATGGGGCTACCCATCTGCCGCACCATCATCGAAGCCCATGGCGGACGGATCTGGTATCAACCCGGCGAGGACACCGGCGCGATTTTTACCTTCACCTTGCCAATCTTCAACGAGGAGGCGGACTATGCGCGATGATCACAACGTTGTGCACGTGGTGGATGACGATGAGGGGGTGAGGCGATCGCTCGATTTCCTGCTCTCCAATGCAGGCTACAAGGTGCACCGCTGGGATAGTGCGAATGCGTTTCTCAAGGGTACGGACAAGATGAAGCCGGCCTGCGCGATGATCGACATCAGGATGCCAGTAATGGACGGGCTGGAATTGCAGCAGGAAATGCAACGTCAGGGATTCAGTTTCCCGGTCATCATCCTTTCGGCCCATGGTGACATAAGTATGGCAGTGCAGGCGATGCAGGTCGGTGCCATCGATTTCCTGCAGAAACCGGCTGACCGCACGCAGGTGCTGGAAGCGGTTAATTCAGCCTTTCAATCGATGAAGGACCACGAAAATCAGCGTGCACGGACACTCCGGGCAAAAACCCAGATTGGACGTCTTACCGGGCGTGAACAGGAAGTGCTGGACGGGCTTGCCTGCGGATATCCGAACAAGACCATCGCCTATGACCTTGGCATCAGTGCCCGCACGGTCGAAGTCTACCGCGCCAACGTGATGGAGAAACTGCATGTCAACAGTTTTGCCGATGCCTTACGGATCGCCTTTGCCGCTGGTCTGGGTTCGGAACGGCATTGGCTGGAAGCCCACACATTGATTGTCCCGCGCGAAATCAACTGAACTTCAGGTGCGCTTAGGGTAATACTGCCGACCGCGCGCCCGAACTCACCCCGGCGAAAAGCGATCACTCGCCAGGAGTGGGATACTCTTCCGGGCTACGCCCCGGTTGATCCGTGTCCGGCGAGAGCGGCTCCGTTTCGGGCAGAATCGGCGGCTCCGGTTCAACCGGCAATGGCTCAATCCCCGGCGGCTCGACCGGTTCGATCCGGTCGGGCTGCAATGGCGGGATGCCAACGCTCATGCAGGGGCCGCCGATCAAGGTTCAGGTGACCGCAATTTTGCGAACGCGATTTGCAGCCTGTTTGTCCTTGCCAATCGTCACCTTCAATACGCCGTGCAGATATTTTGCCTCGATCTTGTCGGGATCGGCATCCGAAGGCAGGCTCAGTCGCCGATGGAACGCACCGTAGCTACGCTCGCTGATCAGGCAGTCGTCCGACTTATCTTCAGTTTCGGCGCGCTTCTCACCCGAGATAGAAATAATGCCGTCAGCGAATTCAACATTGATGTCCTTATCATCAAGTCCGGGCAGCTCGATCGCGAATTCGTAGTGGTCTGGCATGTTCTTCAAATCAACCAGTGGGTTGAAATCTGCCCCGTCAGGCCATGGGAATACGCGCCTGACCTGACTTGGTACAGTGAAATCATCGAACAATTGATCAATTTCATTGCGCAACCGGCCAAAGACCGACACGATCCCGTGTTCTTCCGATGCTTTTACTGGTAGCATCATCTGATTTTGTTTGTTCATTCGATTGTCCTCCTGAGGTCTTCGCCGCCGCTTGAAACACCCCTAGCCGGAGTATGCGGCCCTTTTGCAAACTATGCTCGGCGCGCTCCGGACGGGATCGGTAAACTTACGGAAGAATGGCTCAGGTCATTAACGGATGGGCGCAATTTGCCGCACCGGGGAAAACGAATGCTCCAGTCAACACTGCAGGGAGACGTTCTCCATTAACTACGGAAGCATTCGGAAGCTTCCGGAAAAGCCTATGGTAGCGGAGGAGGGACTCGAACCCCCGACACGCGGATTATGATTCCGCTGCTCTAACCACCTGAGCTACTCCGCCACTCGCCGCGACCCGCGCTGTGGCGGGTGGACAGGCGGCGCACATAGGGGTGCAATCCGGCCCGGTCAACCACCCTCTTTGCCCCGGAAGGACCAGCGCCCCGCCGCCTTCCACCGCGGACCGACATAGAGGTGCAGGCCGAGGCCGGTGAAGACGAAATCGCGAGTAAGAAGGCCTGCCATCAGCGCCTTCTGAAGCGCAGCCGCATCCGCCCGTTCGACCTTGTTTTGGATGGTGATGTGAAGACGGGGCGGATGCTTGTCCTGTGCAGTCAGCGCGCCATGAAAATGGTCAGCAATATACGCACGGATGGCAAGCATCCCTTCGCTGCGGATCGCCAGCGCAGTGCCGGTACCCAAATCCATCAGTCCGTCAATCCGCGCGGCTGGCGGCGCACATTGCCCCGCCACGCGGGCAAGAACGCCTTGCAGTTCCTCCCGCAGGGAGGGGGCAAAAGCGTGGAACAGCGTCACATGCGCTTTCAACCAGTTGCGTTCGGGAGGGAAATACCGCTGGCGCAGCCCGTCGGCCCAGGAGAGCACGTCGGCCGGCAGTTCCGCCGTGACGATAAAAGGCGCCCCCTGCGGGATCGCCTTGCCCTATAACTCGCCACGCGCACGGCGCAGCGCGAACCACTTTTCGACATTGGCGTTATGCTCAGCCAGCGCTTCGGCGAAGGCATGGCCGCCGGTCCCGTCCGCCACCATATATAGCGCGCCAGTCTTCGCCGGATTGAGCACCGCCGCAATCGATTCACGACCCGGATTAGTGATGGGTCCCTGCGGCAGGCCGGTCATCGTATAAGTGTTGTAGCCGTTGACCGCCGCGATTTCCGACTGGCGAATCCGTCGGCCCAGCGGTTTACCCCGGGTGATGGGATAGATGATGGTCGGGTCCGCCTGCAGCAGCATCCCCTTTTTCACCCGGTTCGAATAGAGCCCGGCCACCATGCGCCGTTCAGAAGGTTTGCCGGTTTCCTTCTCCACGATCGAGGCCAGAATCAACGCCTCCTGCGGACTGTTAACGGCGATTCCGGGCGCGCGCTTCGCCCACAATTCAGCCAGCGTTTCGGTCATCGCAGCCTGCATGCGCTCCAGAACCACGGCGCGACTTTCACCGCGTTCGAAATCGTAACTTTCGGGCAGGACAGAGCCCTCCGGCGGAACCGGCACATCGCCCGTCAGTAGCGGTTCGGCCATCAGCCGTTCCTGGACCATGATCGAAGGCAGACCTTCGGGGATGGTAACAAAGCGGCGAATAACATCGCCGCCCTGCAGGATTGAGAGGATCTGGCTCCCGCTGGCAGACGCCGGGATTAGGAACTCGCCCGCCTTGATCGGCTGTGCGCCACCGAAGATCTTCGCGCCGAACAGGAAACGGTCCGCCGAGGCGATGAAGCCTTCGCGCTCCAGCTTCGCCGCAACGCTGGTAAGGCTACTTCCGGCGGGCACGATGAAGGGGCGTTCTTCCTCAAGCACACTGGGAATGAACCAGCCGCCCACGAACAGCCCGACGGGCACCAGAATGGCCAGCAGTGCGGCCAGCAGGATCAGCCGACCGCGCCGGACCATGTCAGTCCACCTTTTTCATGACCAGGCTGGCGTTCGTGCCGCCAAATCCAAAGCTATTGTTGAGGACAGCACGCACGCTGCGCTGCTTCGCCTTGTAAGGCACCAGATCGACGCCAGCGCAGCTTTCGCTCGGATTGTCGAGATTGAGCGTCGGCGGCACGATCTGGTCACGCAGGGCGAGGATGCAGAAAATGGATTCCACCGCACCCGCGCCGCCCAGCAAATGGCCGATCGCCGATTTCGTCGAACTCATCGAGATATCGCCGACTGCATCGCCGAACAGTCGACGCACCGCGCCCAGCTCCAGTTCGTCCCCCAGCGGGGTGGAGGTGCCATGCGCGTTGACATAGTCGATATCGGCCGGGGTCATGCCCGCCTTCCCCAGCGCCATTTCCATCGAACGATAGGCGCCTGATCCTTCAGGATGCGGCGCAGTCACGTGATAGGCATCGCCCGAAAGTCCATAACCGGCGACTTCAGCGTAAATCTTTGCGCCGCGCGCCTTGGCATGTTCGTATTCTTCAAGCACGACCACGCCAGCGCCTTCGCCCATGACGAAACCATCGCGCGCCTCGTCATAAGGGCGGCTGGCACGCGCCGGGTCGTCATTGAAATTGGTGCTGAGCGCGCGCGCCTGAGCAAACCCGGCAATACCGATCGGACAGATCGTGGCTTCCGCCCCGCCCGCCAGCATGATGTCGGCGTCATCGTCGCGAATCATGCGCGCAGCATCGCCGATGGAATGCGCACCCGTCGAACAGGCGGTGACGACCGCATGATTGGGGCCCATCAACCCGTATTTGATCGACACCTGACCCGAGATCAGGTTGATCAGACGCCCGTGCACGAAATGTGGCGAAACGCGGCCCGGCCCCTTTTCGTGCAGGACCAGCGATTCCTTTTCGATTCCCGGCAGGCCGCCGATCCCCGAACCGATCGAACAACCAGCGCGCAGCCGCGTCGCATCGTCCATCTCGAGCAGACCCGCATCCTCGATCGCCTGTCCTGCAGCATCAATGCCGAAGACAATGAAGGGATCGACCTGGCGCTGGATCTTCGAATCCACCCGCTTGTCAGGATCAAAGCCATACTCGTGATCGGCAGGCTTCACTTCGCAGGCAATTCGGCATTTATACTGGGACGCATCGAATCTGGTGATCGGCCCCGCCCCGCTTTTTCCGGCGAGGATATTCTTCCAGGTGGTTTCAACATCGGCACCCAGCGGGGTGACGAGGCCCAGACCGGTAACGACCACACGACGCATCTAATTCTCCTGATATGCAACAGGCCCAGCCCATCAAGGGCTGAGCCTGGTTACCCCCGCCGACCGCGCCACCCCTGATGGCTGTCGAACGAGCTCGGCGGGTGCGGGCAATCAGCCCTTGTTTTCGTCGATATACTTGTTTGCATCCCCCACGGTGCCGATCTTTTCGGCCGCGTCATCAGGGATTTCGACGCCAAATTCTTCTTCGAAAGCCATCACCAGCTCGACAATGTCGAGGCTGTCAGCACCCAGATCGTCAATAAAGCTGGCATCAGGCGTCACCTTGTCGGCTTCGACGCCCAGATGTTCGACAACGATCTTCTTCACGCGTTCGGCGGTATCGCTCATTGAAATCCCTCTCAAAGGAAGCGTTAAAATCAATGGCCAAGCCCCTAGAGAAGCCCGCGCGCGCTGGCAAGGGCATAGCGCAATTAGCCGTTCAACCCTTTGGCTTCGGCGGATCCACAATCCGCAGATGCAGTTCGCGCAGCTGTTTCGGTTCCGCAGGACTCGGACCGCCCATCAGCAAATCCTCGGCCCGCTGATTCATCGGAAACAGGCTGATTTCGCGCAGGTTCTGTGCGCCGCACAGCAGCATCACCACCCGGTCCACGCCAGCGGCCATGCCGCCATGCGGCGGGGCGCCATACTGGAAGGCGCGGTACAGACCGCCGAAACGCTCCTCCACGTCGGCCTTGCTCAGCCCGACCAGTTCGAACGCCTTGACCATGGTTTCGGGGCGATGATTACGGATTGAACCCGACGCAATCTCATAGCCATTGCAAACCAGGTCATACTGAAAGGCCTTGATCGTCAGCGGGTCCTGATTCTCCAATGCTTCCAGCCCGCCCTGCGGCATCGAGAAAGGATTATGACTGAATTCGACCTTCTTTTCATCTTCGTCCCATTCGTAGAAAGGGAAGTCGACGATCCAGGCCAGTTCGAAGCGGTCCCTGTCAATCATGTCCAGTTCCTCGCCCACGCGAATCCGCGCAGCCCCGGCCAGCTTCGCCGCATCCGCTTCCTTGCCCGCCGCGAAGAACAGCCCGTCATCGGGACCAAGGCCGATCTCGTCATACAACGCGGCCATCAGTTCATTGCCGTGATTCTTGGCGATCGGCCCGCCGAATTCGCCGCCCTTGCGCGTGACATAGCCCAGCCCCGCAAAGCCTTCCGCACGCGCCCAGTTGTTCATGTCATCGAAGAACTTGCGGCTCTTCTCGGCCGTGTTTGGCGCGGGAATCACCCGCACCACCCCGCCTGAACCCACGATCTTTTCGAACAGGCCAAAGCCGGACTTTTCGAAATGGCTGGTCACGTCCGAAATCAGCAACGGATTGCGCAGGTCCGGCTTGTCACTGCCATATTTCAGCATGGCTTCGGCATGCGGAATGCGCGGGAAGCTGCCCGCCGCCGTCACCGGTTTGCTCCCGGCGAAACTTTCAAACACGCCGGCCATGACCGGTTCCATCACTTCCCAGATTTCTTCCTGAGTGACGAAGCTCATTTCCAGATCGAGCTGATAGAATTCGCCCGGCAGCCGGTCTGCCCGCGGGTCTTCATCGCGGAAACAAGGGGCGATCTGGAAATAACGGTCGAAACCCGCCACCATCAGCATCTGCTTGTAAATCTGCGGCGCTTGCGGAAGCGCATAGAAATGCCCGGCATGAATGCGGCTTGGCACCAGAAAATCACGCGCGCCCTCGGGGCTGGACGAAGTCAGAATCGGGGTCGAAAACTCCGTGAAACCGGCGGCTTCCATGCGTCGACGCATATCAGCGATGATTTTCGTGCGTTTGACGATATTGGCGTGCAGCGTTTCGCGCCGGAGATCGAGGAAACGGTATTTGAGACGGATTTCCTCGGGATATTCCTGTTCTCCCGCCACTGGCATGGGCAATTCTTCCGCGCGGCTCTGCACCGTGGCATTGCGCGCGAAGACTTCGATTCCGCCAGTTGCAAGGTTGGGATTGACGGTGGCGGCATCGCGCGCCTTCACCACCCCGTCAATCGTCACCACGCTTTCCACCCGCAGCCCGTCCAGCAGCGCCAGCGCAGGGCTGTCTTCATCAGCGACCACCTGCGTTATGCCGTAATGATCGCGCAGGTCGACGAACAGCACGCCGCCGTGGTCCCGCTTGCGATGGACCCAGCCTGAAAGGCGCACGGTTTCACCGACATTGGCCTGGCGCAGCGCGCCACAATCATGACTGCGGAAGGGATGCATCGAAACTCTTTCCATTCGTCCGGCAATAAGGCAGGGGGGAAGGCGGCGCTAACAGGGTAACGACGCGCATTTGTCAACCCGCCGCCGGGTGGTCAGGCCATCCTTTGCCATAACAGAAACGATCCAGATGAAGATACACAAACTCATTACGACGACTGATGCACTTGCCGATTTGTGCGAACGACTGGCCCGATCAGACTTTGTCACCGTCGACACCGAATTCATGCGTGAGAACACATATTGGCCGGAATTGTGCCTGGTCCAGATCGCCAATGACCGCGAAGCCGCGGCGATTGACCCCAAGGCCGATGGACTTGACCTGACCCCGCTGCTCGATCTTCTGACTGCAAATGAAGATGTACTTAAAGTGTTTCACGCAGGGGGACAGGACGTTGAAATCATCTTCAACCTGACCGGGCGCACCCCGCATCCCATCTTCGACACGCAAATCGCGATGATGGCGATCAGCCAGTCCGAACAGATCGGTTATGCCAATCTGGTGGAAAGCTGGCTGGGCCTGACCATCGACAAGGGCGCCCGCTTTACTGACTGGTCGCGCCGCCCGCTGACCGACCGGCAGATCGAATATGCGATCGGCGATGTCACGCATCTCTCGGGCATCTTTCCGAGGATCCTGGAGCGGCTGCGCAAGACGGGGCGCGGGGCCTGGCTGGATATCGAGATGGAACGGCTCGCCGAGCCCGAAAACTATCGCAACGACCCGGGCACGGTCTGGCAGAAGATCCGCGCACCATCGCGCAATGCCCAGGTGCTGGGGCGGCTGAAGGCGCTGGCCGCCTGGCGCGAGGAAGAGGCGCAGAACAAGAATATCCCGCGCGGTCGCATCGTGCGCGATGAAACGCTGGCCGACCTCGCCAGCCATCCGCCGAAGAAGCAGGAAGACCTGGCCAAGGTACGCGGCCTGTCAGGCGCGTGGAAGGACAATGACATCGGCAAACGGCTGATGCGCACGCTGCGTGACGCCGAACCGCTACCGCATGACGAACTGCCGCCCAAGAACGGGCGCGGCGCCCCGCTGGGCAAGGAAGGCGCGCTGGTGGCCGATCTGTTGAAGCTGCTGCTCAAGATCCGTTCGCGCGAGATTGACGTCGCCGCCCGCCTGCTCACCCGCAGTGACGAGCTGGAGGCGCTGGCCGCCGGGCTGCGCGACCTGCCGGTGCTGCAGGGCTGGCGCTATGAAACTTTCGGGCGCGACGCGCTGGATCTGGTGGAAGGCAAGCTCGCCTTCGCGGTCCATCGCGGGCGGTTGAAGATGACTCATGTCGATGAGCGGACCGAGCCTGCGGCAGAGCGCGAATGAGCACCTACCTGCCCACGCTCAAGCAGCTGCAATATCTGGTCGCACTGCATGAACATGGCCATTTCGGCCGGGCGGCGGAAAGTTGCTTCGTTTCGCAATCGACGCTGTCAGCGGGCCTGCGCGAGCTGGAATCGCTGCTGGGCGTGACGCTGGTGGAACGCAGCCGCCGGGTGGTACGCTTCACCCCGCTGGGCAATGCGGTGGTGCAAAAGGCCCATCGCCTGCTGCGCGAGGCGGAAGAACTGGCCGAACTGGTCCGTTCGGTGGGCCAGCCGCTGGCCGGTGAACTGCGGATGAGCGTGATCCCCACCATCGCCCCGTTCCTGCTGCCGCGCATCCTGCCGCGCCTGCGCCGCGAACGACCGCAGTTGAAACTGTTCCTGCGCGAGGAGACCAGCGACCATGCGATCGAATCGCTCCACCACGGGCGCGCGGATTGCGTGTTGCTGGCCCTGCCTTTCCCCACCGGCGAGGTGGAGAAGGAAACGATCGGGATGGATCCGCTCTATGTCGCCTTCCCCAAGGACGATCCGCGCGATCCCCCCGCCGAAGTCCTTCCGGCGATGATCGATGAGGGGCGGCTGCTGCTGCTGGAAGACGGGCATTGCCTGAAGGAACACGCGCTGGCCGCCTGCAACCGGCCCGAACTGCGCGCCAGCGCCACGATGATCGGCACCAGCCTGCACACGCTGGTGCAGATGGTAGACAACGGGCTGGGGCTGACCATGCTGCCGGAAATGGCGCTGGAAGCCGGCATACTCAATGGAACCGAAGTGATCGCCCGTCCGTTGAAAGCGGCCAATGCCCGCCGTGAAATCGCGCTGGTCTGGCGCAAGAACTCGCCCCGTTCGGACGAATTTCGCCTGCTGGTAGAGGAACTGCGCGCGGGCTAAGCCGCGCTGCACCTTTTGTTCGCGCGATCAGTGATTCCCGACCGAGGCGAGCGCCCTGCCTCAATCCATGTGCTTCAGCCCGACCCGCAGGTAATCCCAGCCGGTCACCACGGTGAGGATCGCAGCCGCCCACAGCGTGGTCAGCCCCACCGTATGCGGCAGGTTCATCTCGAATCCCGAAACGGTAATGTTCCACCCTGGCAACGCCTTGCCCAGGATCAGCGCGCCGAGGCAGATCAGCTGAAAGGTCGTTTTCCATTTGGCGAGCTTCGACACCGGGACTGAGGCCTGCAGCCCGCCGAGGAATTCCCTGAGTCCGGAAACCGCGATCTCGCGGATCAGGATGATCAGCCCGGCGATCACATGCATGTCCCCCACGAAGGGGCCGCGCAGCACGCCCTGCGCGGTGAGAATCAGGATCACTGCGGCCACCATGATCTTGTCAGCGATGGGATCGAGGAAGATACCGAGTTTGGAAACCGCCCCGCTCGACCGTGCAAGGTAACCGTCGAAATAATCGGTGACGCCCATCAGGCAGTAAATGCCAAAAGCCACCAGATATCCGAATTTCCAATCCGGCCACCACAGGAAATAACCCAGCAGCGGCACGGTGAAGATGCGCGACAGGGTCAGGAGGTTGGGCAAGCTAAGCATCGCACCCACCCCTTAGCGCGCGATGGTTGCGTGCAAAAGCACTCTCTGCCACTTTCCCCGTCGCGCCACCGCGCTAGGGTCGGGCGCAAACGAGGCCGCGCCGAAAAGGATTCCATGACAGTTTCGACGCATATCCTGCGCCGCCGACGCTTTCTGCCACTGTTTCTCACGCAGTTGCTGAATGCGTTCAACGACAATCTCTACAAGAACGCGATGGTCCTGTTCGTGGTCTACAGCGTCTATAATTCGGCGCGGGAAGAGGCGAAGTTCAGCGCCATCGCATCGGGCGTGTTCATCCTGCCGTTCTTCGTCCTGTCAGCGCTGGCAGGCCAGCTGGCCGACATGCGGGACAAGGCGGCAATCATCCGCATCGTCAAGGCCTGCGAAATCGCCATCATGGCCTGCGGCGCTGTGGGGCTGGTGATGGCCTGGCAGGGCATGATGACGCAATCCGTCGCCATCCCGCTGATGCTGCTGGCGCTGTTCGCCATGGGCGTTCATTCGACCTTCTTCGGACCGATCAAATACGCCATCCTGCCCCAGCATCTGCACAAGGACGAAGTGCTGGCGGGCACCGGTCTGGTCGAGGCAGGCACTTATGTCGCCGTGCTGGCGGGCACGATCCTGGCGGGGTGGATCCCGGTGGAATGGGCCGCTCTGGGGATCATCGTGACGGCCGTGATCGGCTATGCCACCAGCCGCGCCGTGCCCCCTGCCCCGGCCATGACGGACAACCAGCCGCTGGACTGGCACCTGCTGCGTGCGTCCTTCACGCTGGTGCGCAACACGATGCACAATCGCTGCGTGTTCTATGCGATCATGGCGATCAGCTTCTTCTGGACCATCGGCGCGGTGCTGTTCATCCAGTTCCCGCCACTGGCCAAGAATGTGTTGATGGCCAGCAAGGAAGTGGCGAGCCTGTTCCTGGTGGTCTTTTCCGTGGGCGTTGCCATCGGTTCGATGTCCATCAATGCCTTGCTGAAAGGCAGCGTATCCGCCCGCCATTCGCCCCTTTCGGTCATCATCATGGCGCTGTTCGTGGTGGCCTTCTACATCGTTTGCCGCATGTGGGGTGTAAGCGAAACCGGGCAATTGCTGGGCGTGTGGGATTTCATCGCGCATCCGCTGGCCATCGCCCTGCTGCTGTCGCTGCTGGGCATCGCCATTGCCGGGGGCATGTTCGTGGTCCCGCTATACGCTTTCCTGACCACGCGGGTGGACCCCTCGCAGGCGGCACGGACCATTGCGGCCAACAATATCGTCAATTCAGGCGCGATGGTGGGCGGCGCGCTCATCGCCGTGGGGCTGAGCGCGGCAGGCGTAGCCATCGTCGATCAATTGCTGCTCAGCGCGGCGATGTGCCTGATCTCCGCCTGGCTCGCGCGCAAGCTCTACTGCGCGGAATGCGACGAAGCTGGCTGAAGCGCCGGCGCGATCAGAACAGGAAGACGCTCGCCGCCAGGAAACTGGCGCAATAGGTCATCAGGAAATCGCGCCCGTCCTGCGCAGTCAGCATCCAGCGTTTGCGCGGCACCGGCTCACAGCCTCGGCGCACGTGAGGCGGAAGCGACGCCAGAAAGGGGTGGCGTGCAGATTCGTCAGTTAGGACAAGTGAACGGCGCATGCGCATTCATTAACGCCATGCTCACCATTGGGAACCCCATGAAACCGCCTTTTACAAGGGGCGTCACAGGGTGGGACATTAACCCTCAAACTTCACCATGGGCGCTCATTCCCCCGCCATGCGCAACACTTCCTTCCATTCGCTTTCCGTCAGTTCGGCAACGGACAGACGCGACAGGCGGACCAGTTCCATCTCCGCCAGCGCCGGGTTGGCCTTGATGTCGCTCAACGTGACCGGGCGGGCCAGCTTGCGCACCGGCCTGACTTTCACCGCCGCCCATTTGCCTTCAGGATCACTGGGGTCAGCGATGCCTGACAGGCTGATCTCGGCAATGCCGACGATCTCGCGCCCGATGTTGGAATGATAGAAGAACGCCTGTTCGCCCACCTGCATGGCCCGCAAATTGTTCGCCGCACGGTGATTGCGCACCCCGTCCCAGGTGCCTTCCCCCTCCGCCAGCAGATCGTCCCAGCTATAAGCGTCCGGTTCGGATTTCATCAGCCAGAAACGTCGTGCCATGGTCGCGGTTCTCCCCTTCATTCGCCCCGGCGCTTAACTGCAAACGCAGCCCGGCGCCACCTTGCGAGGCAGCGCGCAGGAATGGTGCGCGCCGCCTTAACCAAAATTTCAGGGCTGTACCGCCATAAAGCAACCCCGGGCGCGAAGGGGGCCATGATTTCGTGCATGATGAAACGCCAGTAACCGAGGCCAGAGGCCATCTGGGAAGTGCGGAGAGGGATCTCGTCGCACTGGGCATCGCGACAGCGGCCATGCTGCTGTTCGTGGGCACTGGCGGTTCGGTCCTGCCGCAGTTACTCAACGCCTGGTCTGGCAAGGGGAACGGCCCTGACGGCCTCCTCGTCAATGCGCTTCTCCTCAACATCGCGCTCATCATCTTCGGCTGGCGCCGCTATAGCGAGCTGCAACGCGAGGTGAACGAACGCCGCCGTGCCGAAGCGCAGGCCTTGAAACTCGCCCAGACAGACGCGCTGACCGGGTGCCTGAACCGGCGCCGCATCGGCAGCGCCACCGCCGCGCTTGTCGCAAGCGCGCGGACTCAGGGGCGAGCCGTGGCCACGCTGATGCTGGATCTCGACAAGTTCAAGCAGGTCAACGATCTCAGCGGCCACATTGCGGGCGACAGCGTTCTGGTCGAAGTGGCCGGGCGCTTGCGCGAAATCCTGCCCGAAGGGGCGCTGCTGGCGCGGCTGGGCGGCGATGAATTCGCCTGCACGATCGAATATGATCCGCGACACCCCGATCAGGTCGACCGGCTGGCAGCGCGGATCATCGAACAGGTCGCCCGCCCCATCAGGATCGATGGAAACGACGCCTATATCACCGCATCGGTCGGCATAGCATCTACCGAACATGCGCCGGAAGCTGATGACCAGCTGCTGCATCACGCCGATATCGCGATGTATCATTCCAAACAGCGCGGGCGGAATCGCTATTTCTGGTTCGAAGCATCGATGGAGAGCGCGCTGCGCTTCCGCAACGAGTTGGAAACCGGCATCCGCCGGGGCATCGCTGCGGGCGAAGACTCGCCCTATTACCAGCAACAGATCGACCTGGAGACGGGCGAGCTGGTCGGCTTCGAAATGCTGGCTCGCTGGCATTCGCCGCAACTGGGCAGCGTCTCTCCCGAAATCTTTATCCCCATTGCCGAGGAAATCGGCGTTATCGCTGAACTTTCCGAACTTTTGATCCGGCGCGCGCTGGAAGACGCCAAGGAATGGGACGAAAGCCTCTCGCTGGCAGTTAATATCTCACCGATCCAGCTTCGCGATCCCTGGTTTGCCCAAAAACTGCTGCGGATGCTGGTGGAATCCGGATTCCCTCCGCACCGGCTGGACATCGAGATCACTGAAAGCTGCCTGCACGAAAATATCGGCATTGTCCGCTCGGTCATCACCAGCCTCAAAAACCAGGGCGTCCACATCAGCCTGGACGACTTCGGCACCGGCTATTCCAGCCTGGCCCAGCTGCGTTCCCTGCCCTTCGACCAGCTCAAGATCGACCGCAGCTTCGTGCGCGAACTGGCCGAGGAAGGTTGTGATCCCAAGCTGATTCAAGCCATTGTCTCGCTTGGCAAAGGGCTGGACCTGCCAATCACCGCCGAAGGCATCGAAAGCAGCAATGTCCTGCAATCGCTGCAATCGATGGGCAATATGAAGGGCCAGGGCTTTCTTTATGGCCGGCCCGAAGATGCCCGTGCCACGCGCGCCCGGCTGGCCGAGCGCAATATGCTGGCCAATCGCGCGCAGGCTGCGTCCGCTGCTGATACGCCCGCAGACACCGGCGGCGCCCAGGGGCGAAAGGCCGCCCGCTAGGCGCGCAGGGCGCCTTCCCGCACTGGACGACGCGCCGCGCAACGCATAGAGCGCAGCCCATGCGCGTTTCCTTCATCAAGATGCATGGGCTGGGCAATGATTTCGTCGTGCTGGACGGGCGCGAAGCCTCGCTGCCCGCGATTGACGCCGCGCTGGCGCGCGCCATCGCCGATCGCCACACGGGCATCGGCTGCGATCAGCTGGTGCTGATCGAACAGAGCGAACGCGCCGACCTGCGGATGCGCATTTTCAACGCGGACGGCAGCGAGGTAGAAGCCTGCGGCAACGCCAGCCGGGCGGTTGCGCGCCTGCACGGCCGCGATGCGACGATCGAAACCACCGGCGGCCTGATCCGGGCGCAACTGGCCGGTGACGATATCTCGGTCGACATGGGCGTCCCCCGCTTCGAATGGCAGGATATCCCGCTCGCCTATGCGATGGATACGCTTTCCATGCCGGTTGGCTGGGAAATGCTGGAAAATCCGGTGGCGGTAAATGTCGGCAACCCGCATGTCATCTTCTTCGTGGCCGATTGCGACGCGGTTGACCTGGCGCGGCTGGGCCCGCTGATCGAAAATGATCCGCTGTTTCCCCAGCGCGTCAACGTAAATGTGGCGACCATCACCGCACCGGACGCGATCCGGCTGCATGTGTGGGAACGCGGTGCCGGGCTGACGCGCGCCTGCGGCACCGGCGCCTGTGCAACCGCAGTTGCGGCGATGCGGCGCGGGCTGGTGGGCCGCAGGGCGCGTGTGACCCTGCCGGGCGGCGACCTGACCATCGACTGTGGCGAGGACGACCATATCCTGATGACCGGTCCTGCGAGCGAGAGCTTTCGCGGCAGTTTCTTGCTTGAGAACATGGCATGAGCGGCCACGGCAAGGCCGAAGTCATCTCGCTGGGCTGTCGTCTCAACATCGCCGAGAGCGAGACGATCCGTTCCTTGCTGGCTGGCGAGGACGCAGACGGAATTGTCGTGGTCAACAGCTGCGCCGTCACCGCCGAAGCAGTCCGCCAGACCCGTCAGGCCATTCGCCGCGCACGCCGCCAGCGGCCTGACGCCCGCCTGCTGGTGACCGGATGCGCCGCAGATATTGAGCGTGACCAGATCGCCGCCATGCCCGAGGTGGATGGGCTGGTCGCCAATGCAGCCAAGCTGGATGCGAGGGCATGGAACGTCCCCGCGCGGGCCCGGCCCGCACCGCCACAGCGGACCCGGGCCTTCATCGCGGTCCAGAACGGCTGCGATCATGCCTGCTCCTTTTGCGTGATCCCGCAGGGCCGCGGCCCCAGCCGCTCGCTGAGCATGGCTGAGGTGCTCGGCGAAGTCGAACTCCATCTGGCGCAGGGTGCGCCCGAAGTGGTGCTGACCGGGGTCGATGTCACCAGCTGGGGGCAGGATCTACCGGGATCGCCCGCACTCGGCACGCTGGTGCAGGCGGTACTGGACGCGTTTCCGCAGCTTGCGCGGCTGCGCATGTCCTCGCTCGACGGGGTCGAGATCGATCCGCAGCTGTTCGAGCTGTTTGCCAGCGAAGCGCGGCTGATGCCGCATCTGCACCTTTCGCTGCAATCGGGGGACGATCTGGTGCTCAAGCGCATGAAGCGCCGCCATTCCCGCGCCGATGCGGTGCGGCTGGTCCAGGCGTTGCGCGCGCGGCGGCCCGGTCTGGCCGTGGGCGCAGACCTGATTGCCGGTTTCCCCACCGAAGACGCCGCGATGCATGCCCGCAATCTCTCGGCGATAGCGGAGCTGGGCATCGTTCACGGGCATATCTTTCCCTATTCCGCCCGCCCCGGAACGCCCGCAGCACGCATGCCGCAGCTTGACCGCACGGTGATCCGCGCACGCGCCGCCGAATTGCGCGAGGAAGCCGCGCGAGTGCGCGAAAGCTGGCTGCGCGCGCAGATCGGGCGCCCGCTTTCAGTCCTTGCCGAACGCGACGGGACGGGCCATGCGGAAAGCTTCGCACGGGTGGCCGTTCCGGCAGGGACGCCGCCGGGCACCATCGTCAACATCACGCCCAGGCAAGTACAGGCCAGTATCCTGATATGAGTTCGACAAGCTGGAAGGACCGCCTGCTCGGCGGATTTCGCAAGACATCCGATCGGCTGACGGAAAATCTCGCCACCATTGGTGGAGGGACAGCAAGGCTTGACGATGCGACGCTGGACGAGGTCGAGGATGCGCTGATCCTTTCCGATCTGGGGCCAAGCGCGGCGGCGCGCATCCGCGATCGACTGGCCGAACAGCGGTTCGGCCGTGATATTGACGAACGGACGCTGCGCGAAGCGGTGGCGGAAGAAATCGCCGCCATCCTGCGCCCGGTCGCCAAACCGCTCGAAGTCACCGCATTCCCCCGCCCCCAGGTGATCCTGGTGATCGGGGTCAACGGCAGCGGCAAGACCACCACCATCGCCAAGCTCGCGCATCTCTTCCAGGAAGATGACTACGGCGTGATGCTGGCCGCGGGCGATACCTTCCGCGCCGCCGCCATCGGCCAGCTTGCGGTCTGGGCGGAACGGCTGGGTGTGCCGATCGTGCGCGGGGCGGAAGGCGGCGATCCGGCGAGCGTGGTGTTCGATGCGGTGAAGCAGGCGACTGACACGGGGATTGATGCGCTGATCGTCGATACGGCGGGCCGTTTGCAGAACAAGCGCGAATTGATGGACGAACTGGCCAAGATCCGCCGCGTGCTGGGCCGGATCAATCCGGAAGCCCCGCATGATGTGGTACTGGTGCTGGACGCCACAAACGGGCAGAATGCATTATCGCAGATCGAGATATTCAAGGAAGTTGCGGGGGTGACGGGCCTGATCATGACCAAGCTGGACGGAACCGCGCGCGGCGGGGTGCTGGTGGCGGCGGCGGAAAAATTCGGCCTGCCGATCCATGCCATCGGCATAGGCGAAAAGATTGACGATCTGCGCCCCTTCGATCCCGATCTGCTGGCGCGGGTCATCGCGGGGATCGCGTGATGAGCGGCACCAAGAAGCAGGGCACCGGCTGGTTGAATGTCGCGGTGGACTATGGGCCACTGCTGGTCTTTTTCCTGGTCTATCGACACTTCTCGCCCGAAAGCCGTGAGGATGCGGTTGGCGAAGTCTTTGCCATCATGCGCGGCACCGCTGCCTTTATGGCCGCCGCGCTGCTGGCGCTGGGCGTTTCCAAATGGCGCCTTGGCAAGGTATCGCCGATGCTGTGGCTTTCCACCCTGCTGATCGTTGGCTTTGGCGGGCTGACGATTCTGCTGCACGATCCCTTCTATGTGCAGATCAAGCCGACGGTCATTTACCTGCTGTTCGCCGTGGCGCTGCTGATCGGTGTGGCGCGCGGCAAGGCCCTGCTCAAGGTGCTGCTCGAAACCGCGTTTGAAGGTCTGAATGATACAGGCTGGATGAAACTGTCGCGCAACTGGGGCCTGTTCTTCCTTGTGCTCGCCGCGCTAAATGAAGGATTGCGCCATTATCTCAGCTTCGGAGACTGGCTGGCCGCGAAGTTGTGGGTGTTCATGCCGCTGTCATTCCTCTTCACCTTCACCCAGATCCCCATGCTGCTGCGACACGGCCTGGCGGAAAGCGCGGAAGAATCGGTGGAATCGGAAGGAAAACCGCCCACAGCCTGATTGCGGTAAGTGAGTGACATTTGCCACGAGATTTCTATGATGCGACCCGTTCGCGGCTGGATAATGCTGCCGCTTGGAACAACAGAAAGATAGGGGAACTCCATGGCTAAGTTTTTTGGAAATCTGCACCTCGTGCTGGTCGTGGGCCTTGCCGCCGCGATTGCACTGATGATGGCTTTCGCGCCAAGCGCACCGGTCGATCCCAATTCGATCATGCGCTGGGCACACCTGTTCTTCGGCGTGCTGTGGATCGGGCTGCTGTATTATCTCAACTTCGTCCAGGTGCCGACGATGCCGACCATCCCGGACGAACTCAAGCCGGCAGTTTCCAAACATATCGCACCCAAGGTGCTGTTCTTCTTCCGCTGGGCCGCCGCGCTGACCGTGGTGACCGGCCTCGGCATCGCTTTCCACGCCGGCTATGGCGCACAGGCGCTGACGCTGTCAGGTGAAGGCAATGTCAACCTGATCGGCATCGGCATGTGGCTCGCGCTCATCATGGCTTTCAACGTCTGGTTCATCATCTGGCCCGCCCAGAAGAAGATCCTGGGCATTGTCGAAGCCACGGCAGAAGAAAAAGCCGCCGCTGCCCCGCGTGCGCTGATCGCCAGCCGCACCAACACGCTGCTGTCGCTGCCGATGATGTATGCGATGGTCAGCGCCAATCTTCTGGGCTGATTGGTCGCACGAATAAGGGGGCACGCTGCCCCCGAATGGATGGGCGCCCCGCAGCAATGCGGCGGCGCCCTTTCCATGTCAGCAATCAGATTTCCAGCTGGCTGCCCAGTTCCACCACCCGGTTGGTGGGCAGCCGGAAGAATTCCATCGGGCTTGCCGCGTTGCGCAGCATCCAGGCAAACAGCTTTTCACGCCAGATCGCCATGCCCGGCTTGTCCGCGCTCAGGAGCGTCTGGCGCGACAGGAAGAAGCTGATTTTCATGATTTCGAACGGGCCGCCGCAATCGCGCACCTTGTCCAGCGCGGTGGGAATATCTGTCTCTTCCAGAAAGCCGAAGCGCAGGGCGAGGCGATAGAACCCCTGGCCCAGATCTTCCACGGCGAAGCGATCGCCGTCATCCATATAGGGCACGTCCTCGATCACCACCGTCAGGATCACCACCCGCTCGTGCAGCACCTTGTTGTGCTTGATATTGTGCAGCAAGGCCGAAGGGACACCATGGCCCGACGCGGACATGAACACTGCGGTGCCCGCGACCCGAGCTGCACTGTTATGTGCGGATTTGGTGAACACTTCGAGCGGGATCGTGCTTTCGGCCATGTTCTGGCGCATCAGCTTGCGCCCGCGCGACCAGGTGGTGAGCATGATGAAGATCGTCAGGCCGATCAACAGCGGCACCCACCCGCCTTGCGGGATCTTGGTGAGATTGGCGGCCAGATAGGCAAAATCGAGAATGAAGAAGATCACCAGCAGCGGCACCGAAAGCCACCATTTCCACTTCCACATGGCGAAAAGAACAACCGCCAGCAGGAAATTGTCGATCAGCATCGCGCCCGTCACCGCGATGCCATAGGCCGCGGTCAGGTTGGAAGAATGCTGGAACACCACCACCAGCAGCAGCACCGCTGTCATCAGCGCCCAGTTGATGACCGGGATGTAGATCTGGCCCGCCGCCATACTGGTATGCTTGATCGTCATGCGCGGAATGAAACCCAGCTGGATCGCCTGCTGCGTGACGGAAAACGCCCCGGTAATGACGGCCTGCGCGGCGATGATCGCGGCCATGCTGGCGATGATCAGCAGCGGCCACTGGAACCATTCGGGGGCGAGGAAATAGAACGGGCTTTCCAGCGCTTCCGGCTGGCGCAGCAGCAGGGCGGCCTGCCCGAGGTAGTTCATCACCAGCGCGGGCAGGACGAAGGCCAGCCAGGACACGCGGATCGGCGGCCGCCCGAAATGCCCCATATCCGCGTACAGCGCCTCGGCCCCCGTCACCGCCAGAACCGCCGCGCCCATCGCCAGAAAGCCGCGCATCGGATCGGCGATGAACATGGCTGCCGCATAATGCGGGCTGAGCGCAAGTATCACGCCGGGGCTGGCGGCGATGCTGACGATGCCCAGGACCGAAATCGTGCCGAAATAGATCGTCATCATCGGGCCGAAGAAGGTGGCGACGCGCGCGGTCCCGCGGCTCTGGATGAAGAACAGGAAAACCAGGATCACCAGCACCAGCGGCACCACCAGCCCGCCCAGGGTCGGCGCATAGACCGCAAGCCCTTCCATCGCGCCCATTACCGAGATCGCCGGCGTAATCATGCTGTCGCCATAGAACAGCGCGGTGGCGAACACGGCGAGCAGGACGATGCCCGTGCTCCAGCTGCGTTCGCCCACATTCTTGTTGATCAGCGCGATCAGCGCGAGGCTGCCGCCTTCGCCCTTGTTGTCCGCCCGCATGATGATGGTGACATATTTCAGCGTCACGATGATCATCATCGACCAGAACATCAGGCTGATGATCCCGAAGACATGCAGCTGGTCGAGCGGGAGCGGATGATGGCCAGCAAATGTATCGCGCAACGCATAAAGCGGGCTGGTGCCGATATCGCCGAACACGACGCCCATCGCACCGACCGCCATCTTGACGACATTCCCGCCCGGATGATGGCCGTGCCCGCTGGCCTGCGCAGGCGGCGGCGCTTGCTCTTCCGGGTTGACGGCTTCGCTCATCGGGAAATTGCGCCCCTGCGGTCATTATCATTGTCGCCGGACATGCTGTCTGGCGGGCTGGCGCGCTTAGCACCGTCTTCGTTGCGCTGCAACACGGCCTGCTCTTCCGCCTCGATCTGGGCCAGGACGGCCTCGATCGTCACCACCCGGCGTTCCAGTTCGGGTCGCCAGGGCGCGTCGGAAGGGGTCCGGGCGAGCGATTGGCGCCACAATTCGCGCGCGCTGGCCAGATCGCCTTCGCGCACTTTCATCACCCCCATGAAGAAAGGTGGCGCCGCATAATCCGGATCGACGGAAAGGGCGCGGGCATAGGCATAGTCCGACGCCGGGGTGGCATTGCCTTCGGCATGAGCAACCAGCGCATTGGCCATCGCCAGCCAGGCTTCCGCATCGCGCGGATCGTCGCGCACCGCACCGCGCAGGATACCGGCGGCGTTCGCGAACTGCCCTTGCCGGGTCAGCCCGTCAGCGATGATCTGGAACCGGACCGGCGGATCCTTGCCGCCAAAGCTCTTGCGGGCAGTCACCAGATTTGCGCCATCCTTCAGTTCGGGATTATCCGCCTGTTTGGGCGCGCCTGGCATGCCGGGCCTGGCCTGCAACGCATAGCCGGCCAGGCCAAGCAACAGCGCGGTGGCAAGCGTGGTCAGCGCCCCGTTCGAGACACGGAACAGCAGCGCAACGACGACCAGAGCCGCAACCGCCATGCCGATCGCCACGATCCAGCTCATCCGCGCCTCCCAAAACGCCGCCACAGCGCCAGCGCGGTACCCGCTACCAGCAGCAGCGGCAGGGCGAAAAGCGGCCAGGTCGCGGTATCGAGACGTGGTTTGTAGCTGACGTAATCGCCATAGCGTTCCACCAGCCAGGCCCGGATCGCGTCGGGCGTTTCGCCAGCGGCAATGCGGCTGCGCACCTGATGGCGCATGTCGCCCGCCATGGGCGCGTCGGAATCGGCAATCGACTGGCTCTGGCATTTGAGGCAGCGCAGCGTTTCCATCAGTTCCTGCGCCTGCGCTTCGGCAGCCGGATCTTCGAGCTGGCGATAAGCATAGGGCGCGGGCGGCATGGCGTTCTGCGCCAGCGCCGCGCCTGGCACCGCAAGGGCGAGGAGCAGCGGTGCAAGCAGCCTCATCGCGCCGCCTCCCGCAACTTGCCCAGCAACATGGCGACATCGGGTTCCCGAATATCGCCGATATGCTGGTAACGGATGATACCCTGGCCATCGATCACGAAGGTTTCAGGCACACCAGACGAACCGATGCCAAGCTGGACCTGCGACAGATCATCCGCACCGATGCGGCTGTAAGGATTGCCATACCGGGCAAGAAACCGGGCGACATCGTCCGGCGTATCGCGCACAGCCACGCTGACAATATCCGCACCCTGGCGTTGCAGGGCCGCCAGTTGCGGCGCCTCCGCCGCGCAGGGGATGCACCAACTGGCCCAGACATTCAGCAACTTTGGCTTGCCATCCCGCAAATCGGCAGGCGAAAGCCCCGGCCGGTCAGCACTGGCGGGCGGGAGCGTGAAGGCCGGCACGGGTTTGCCGATCATCGCGCTTTCCACTTCGCGCCCGGCCGGGCGGAACAGTTGCAACGCGACCAGCGCGACAAAGCCCGCAAACACGGCCAGCGGCAACCAGACGGTCCATTTTACCCGCGTCATCGCCCCTGCTCCTGCCTGCGTTCGGCAATCCTGCGCAGCGCGGCGTGGCGCCTCAGTTCGGTCAGCACCCGCCCGACCAGCGCCAGCGCGCCGCCCAGCGCGATCAGCAATCCGCCATACCAGATCAGCGTGACAAACGGTTTCCACCACAGGCGCAACTGCCAGCGCGGCGCGTCAGCCGACGCATCGCCGTGCACCTGTTCCCCGATCACCGCGTACAGCTGTCCGTTCCAGCGGGTCAGCAGCGCAGCCTCGCTGGTCTGTTGCGGCGGGGTCCAGAAGGCACGGGCCTGTGGCGCCAGCTCGATCGGTTCGCCATCGTCGTAGCGCGCCTGCATGCGCCCTTCGAGCGCGGTCCAGTTCGGGCCGGCGACCGGTTCTACCGCCACCAGCCTTACCTGCCATGGCCCCACTTCGACCGTGTCGCCCGCTTTCGCAGCAACCAGTCGCTCCACCGAAAAGGCGCTTTCGGACGCCATCCCGCAAATCGCAACGCCAATGCCCATATGCGCCAGCACCATTCCCCAGACGGACAGCGGCATACGGCGCAGTTTGCGCCCGCGCAGCGGCAGAACGCTCGCCACCGCCACGCTCACGCCCAGCGCCAGCCCCGCCAGCGGCAACAGGCCGATCCCGCTGCTGCTGGCCATGACGATCGCCAGCACCGCCACCGTCACCAGGCCAAGCACCAGCACCGGCAGACGGATCGCGGCGAAGCTCTCGCGCCGCCAGCGCAGCAGTGGGCCAATAGCCATCACCGCCAGCATCGGCAGGGCGAAGATCGCCCCGACCGGGTTGAAATAGGGCGGCCCGACCGAAACCTTGACGCCCATCGCCTCCGTCACCAGCGGATAAAGCGTCCCGACCAGCACGATGGCGAGAATCGCGGTCAGCATCACATTGTTGAACACCAGCGCGCCTTCGCGGCTGAGGACGGCGAAGCGTTCGCCTTCGGCAATCGTGCCCGCCCGCAGCGCAAACAGCGTCAGCGCCCCGCCGATGTAGATCGCCAGCAGCACCAGAATGAAGCTGCCGCGTTCAGGATCGACCGCGAAGGCGTGAACCGAAGTAAGAATGCCGGAACGGACCAGAAAAGTGCCGACCATTGACATTGAAAAGGCGGCCACTCCCAGCATGATGGTCCAGGTCCGCAGTGCATCGCGCGCCGCCAGCACGCTGACCGAATGCAGCAGGGCGGTCGCCGCCAGCCAGGGCATGAGCGAGGCGTTTTCCACCGGATCCCAGAACCACCAGCCGCCCCAGCCCAGCTCGTAATAGGCCCAGTAGCTGCCCGCCGTGATGCCGATCGTCAGGAAAATCCATGCGCCAAGCACCCAAGGCCGCATCGCCCGCGCGAAGTCTGGCGTGACCTGCCGGGTCAACAACGCGCCCACCGCGAAGCTGAAGGCAATCGAAAGCCCGACATAGCCGAGGTAAAGCGTGGGCGGATGAAAGGCGAGGCCAATGTCCTGCAACAGCGGGTTCAGCCCCAGCCCTTTCGGCGCGGGGCTGGGCAGACGTTCAAACGGATTGGAACTGAACAGCAGAAAGGCATAGAAGCCGAGCCCGACAAAGGCCTGTGCCGCAAGCGTTGCCAGCATGGTGGGTTCGGGCAGGCGCCGTTCGAACAGGGCGATCAGCCCCCCTGCCCCGGCCATCACCGTCACCCACAGCAGCATCGAGCCTTCGTGATTGCCCCATGCGCCCGACAGCTTGTAAATGAACGGCTTGGCCGAATGGGAATTCATCGCCACCAGCTTCACTGACAAATCAGTGTTCACGAACAGCACCAGCAGCGCCGCGAACGACAGTCCGGTCAGCACCCCCTGAACGATTGCCAACGGGCGGACCAGCGCGGCGAGTTGCCCGCTCTCCTCCCCCGCTTTCAGCGACAACGAGCCCGCCAGCAATTGCAGCGCCGCCAGTGCCGCCGCCAGCCACAGGGCAGCCAGGCCGAATTCCGCCATCATTGCATGGTACCTGTCATTTTCCGGTTTCGGCCACCGTGGCTCGTGCCTGCGCGTCAGTCATATCCTTCAACTCGCGCGGAACATAGTTTTCATCATGCTTGGCCAGCAGATTGTCGGCCACGAATGTGCCATCTGCCGCCAGCCGCCCTTCGGCGACCACGCCCGAACCTTCGACGAACAGATCGGGCAGGATGCCGGAATAGCGTACCGGCACATTCGCCTTGCCATCGCCGACCATGAAACGGACCGTGACCCCGTCGGGCAAGGTCTTGAGCGATCCGGCCTGAACCATGCCGCCCAGCCGCACCGCCTGATCGGGCGCAGGCGGAGCAGCGGCGATATCGCTCGGCACATAGAAATAGCTTGCCTGGCTGCGCAGCGCCCATGCCGCCAGCAAGCCTGCACCAATCAGCGCAGCAATCGCCAGCAAGGCGAGAACCAGGCGCTGATGCTTCGGCTTGATCGCCCCGCTCATCGCTTGCGGCTCCGTTCGCGGCGTGCTTCCGCCGCGCGCATCGCGATCCAGCTCCACCCCGTCATGGCCAGCGTGCCCAGTCCGCCAACCCCGTAGGCGGCGATCACGAAACTCCATTGGTCCAATGCTTCACGCATCTTTGCCCTCAAGCCTCCTCGGCCATGCGGCGCAGTCGCGCCTCGGCCTGCGCATCGGCCAGGATCATTCGCATCCGCGCCAGCACCACGCCCGCAAACAGCAGGGAGAAGCCCGCCAGCGCAATCAGCAGCGGCCACAGGAACTCCGGCGCCATGGCCGATTTGCCCATGGTGATGCTGGGCGCCTGATGGAGCGAGTTCCACCACAGCACCGAATAATGAATGATCGGAATGTTCACTGCCCCGACCAGCCCGAAAATCGCCAGAATCCGGCTGGATGCGCCTTCGCGTTCAACCGCAGAGCCAAGCGCGATATAGGCCAGGTAAAGAAACAGCAGCACCAGCATGCTGGTCAGCCGCCCGTCCCATACCCACCATGTGCCCCAGGCGGGGCGACCCCAGAGCGATCCGGTCAGCAGGCAGATCGCGGTGAACACCGCGCCAGGAACGGCAACGGCCCGCGCCGCAATTCCCGCCAGCGGGTGGCGCCAGACCAGTTCGGCCAGGCTGGCGACGGCGATCGCCGTCCAGCCGCCCATGCCCAGCCAGGCGGTGGGGACATGAATGAACAGAATGCGCACCGTCTCGCCCTGCAGCCGCTCGGCCGGTGCGGCGAACAGGCCATAGGCCATCGCGCCCCCGGCAACGCTCAAGCCCACCAGCAAAAGCGGGCCGGTCAGCAGCCGGGCAAGACGCAGGAAACGGGTGGGGTTGGCAAATCCATGCATGGGTCAGGGCGCTCAAAGGCTGGGGCGCTTTTGGCAGGCGCGTTGCCGTGGGGCAAGCACTTCCCGCGTCACCGTCCGATCAGCTTGCGGGCCATGGCATCAGCGACGGCATCAGGCGTTTGCCCGCTTGCATCGCTTTCGCGCCAGATCGCGGTGAGGCGTCCCGGGATTTCCTCGACCTGGCGGCGCACTTCCTCAGCCGAACAGCTTTCCCCGGCATGGCTGGCGTTATATTCCAGGGTTACATTGATGATGCCACCGGCATTTATGACATAGTCGGGCGCATACAGAATGCCTCGTTCCATCAGCTGCGCGCCATGCCCCGACCCGGCCAGCTGATTATTCGCCCCGCCAGCGACAATCGGCGCGTTCAGTGCGGCGATGCCCGCATCGTCCAGAATGGCGCCCAGCGCATTGGGGCTGAAGACATCGCAGGGGGTCGCCATGATCGCATCGGCGCTGGCCTGTGCCGCGCCCAGCTCCACCGCCAGCGCGGCCGCGCGAGCCGTGTCGATATCGGCCAGCGTCAGGCGCGCGCCATCTGCCGCCAGCAGCCGCGCCACCCCGCCACCGACACTGCCTGTGCCCTGTATCGCGACATGGACGCCCGCCATACTGTCCTGCCCAAGGCGATGCGCGACCGCCGCCCTGATCCCCAGATAGATGCCATAGGCCGTGCAGGGGCCGGGATCGCCACCGGCGCTGCCCGCCGCCACCGGCAGGCCCGAGACATAGGAAGTGCGCGCGGCGATGGTGACCATGTCAGCCTCGCTCATCCCCACGTCTTCCGCCGTGACATAACGCCCGCCCAACGCTTCGATCGCATCGCCAAACGCCGCCAGCATGGCGGGGGTCTTGTGCCGTTCAGGCCCGGCCAGAATCACGGCCTTGGCCCCGCCTGCGGGCAGTCCCGCCATCGCGTTCTTGTAGCTCATGCCGCGCGACAGGCGCAGCGCATCGCGCATGGCATCTTCAGGATCGGCATAATGCCAGAAGCGTGTGCCGCCGCCACCGGGGCCGCGATGCAGTGAATGAATCGCGAAAATGGCGGTCAGCCCGCTGGCCCGGTCATGGACCAGCTGGACGAGTTCGTGATCGTCAAAATCGGGGAGTGTCCAGAAGGCGGCCATGCTATCCCCATCCGGCCCGGGCCGGGCAAAGCTTCAGCAACAAGCGGAAAAATGGGGCGATCGACGGGATCCGAACCCGCGACCTCCGGTACCACAAACCGGCGCTCTAACCAACTGAGCTACGATCGCCACACGCGTTGCACGCACACTCGTTTCGAGTGCTTGCGCGGGGGCGAGCCTCTTGCACAGCATGGCCCGTTTGGAAAGAAAAAATTACCCGGCGAAGCGAAGCTTCCCCTTGCCAGATGCTGCGGGCGAATTATCGCTGCCTGCCATGAGCACCAGTGGTGAATGTTCGGTCGAACGTGCCCTCGCCCGCGGCGGGGTGCGGCGCATGCCCCGCCCCCGGCTGGAGCTGTTCGATGTGCGCGATTTCCTGAGCGCGGAGCTGTGCGAGCAGCTTGTCACGCTGATTGACGCGGATCGGCGCCCTTCCACCATCGCTGACCCTGCCGGAGACGATTATTTCCGCACCAGCGAAACCTGCGACCTGCCACGCGATGCGCCAGCCGTGATGGAGCTGGAACGCCTGTTGTTCGACCTCAACGGGATCGATCCGGCGCATGGTGAACCGGTACAGGGCCAGCGGTACGAAGTCGGCCAGGAATTCAAGGCGCATACGGATTTCTTCAATCCGGATGGCGCGGACTACCAACGCTATTGCGCGCTGTCCGGTCAGCGGACCTGGACCTTCATGTGCTATCTCAACAATGTCGAGGCTGGCGGCGCCACCCGTTTCAAGGCGATCGACAAGATCGTCCAGCCCGAGCGCGGCAAGCTGCTGTTCTGGAACAACCGCAATCCCGACGGGCAGGGCAATGACGCGACGCTCCATCACGCCATGAAAGTGCGCAAGGGCGTGAAATATGTGATTACCAAGTGGTATCGCGAACGCGCCTGGGGCTGATCCGCCAGCGCGCCAAATGAAAGGGGCGCCCCCGCAGGACCGCCCCCTGAACCTGCTGTGGCAGGCGAATCAGCCCTTCTTCAGGGTAAGGCCGCCGAAACGCTTGTTGAAGCGGGCCACCTGGCCGCCTTCGTTCACCACGCGGGTGCCACCGGTCCAGGCCGGGTGGCTGGTGGGGTCGATTTCCAGCGCCAGCGTGTCGCCCTCGCTCCCCCAGGTGGAACGGGTCTCGAACACGGTGCCATCAGTCATCTGCACCTTGATCATGTGGTAATCGGGATGAATATCGGCCTTCATGGCATTATGCTCCGGATGATGGGCCGGTTCCGACCGGCCTTTGCGGATGAATGGAAAGGCGCGCCCTTATCGGCACGCGCGCGCAAATGCAAGGGCAACGCGCCTCAGGCAGGCGGATCGGCGATCATCGCCGTGAATTCGGTTTCCGACGTCGTCTTGCCATTGACGCTGGCCGTGCCCTTGAATTTGTAAACGCGGCTGCGCTGCTGAGTGAATTCGACATGCATGTCGAGCAGGCAGCCCGGCTCCACCGGGGCGCGGAACTTGGCGCTCTCGATCCCCATGAAGTAGACGAGCTTGCCCGTCCCGGCCAGTTCCAGCGTTTCGATGCCAAGGATCGCCGCAGACTGCGCCATGGCTTCGATCTGCAGCACGCCGGGCATGATCGGCCTGCCGGGAAAATGGCCCTGGAAGAACTGCTCGTTAAAGCTGACCGCCTTGACCGTGTGAATCGACTCACCCTTCGTCAGCCGCTCCACCCGGTCAACCAGGAGGAGCGGATAACGATGCGGCAAGGCGTTGAGTATCCTGCGGATATCGTAAACGGTATCGTTGCTCACGCGCTTGCCCCTGCTGCCGTATCAGCGCGTTTCGGCCGGCGGACCGGCGGGCTGCGCCGCAGCGGGTGCCGCAGCGGGTGCTGTGGCCTGCTGCTGGGCGGCCTGCTGTTCGCGCAGCTGGCGCGGCAGCCAGCCAGCGGGCGGGACGAGTTGCGCGTTCGGGATCGCCTTGTTCAGTTCGGCCAGAATCGCCTTGTTCAGATTGTAGGAATTCTGGCTGGCGAGAATCGCGCTGGGATTCAGCAGCAGCGTGATCTGATTGGCTTCCATTGCCGCCTTCACCGCCGCGTCCAGCTGGTCTTCGACCTGTTCCTGGACATAGGCTTCGGACAGGGCAACCGGGCGGATGATCTCAGCGATTTCGCGCTGCCCGTTCTGTTCGATCTGCTGAATCGTCGCGGCCTGCTGCTGCAAAGAGGCCTGATTGGGCTTCGCAGACTGGCTGTCAGCCTGAATCTTTTCGTAAAGCGGCCGCAACTGCGCCTCGATCTGCGCCTTGCGAGCCTTGGCCGCATCGATCTGCGCCTTGTAGGTCACCTGACGCTGCTCATTGGCCAGCCGCACCGCGTCGGTATTGGCGATGACCGCATCGGGGTCGGCAATGGCGATACCCTGGAGCTGGCTGGAAGCAGCTTCATCCTTCTTCTTGGCAAGCGCCAGCTGCGGGGCCGACAGGATCATGACGCCGGCGATGACCGGCCCGAGAATTTTTTTCATCAGAATTGGGTTCCTACGTTGAAGGAGAACAGTTTCGTATCGTCACCTTCCTGCTTGAGCAGGACTCGCGAGAAGTTGAGCTGGAGCGGGCCGAAAGGTGAATTCCAGTTGACGCCTATGCCAGCGGCGATGCGCGGCTTCAATGTATCGCCGAGAAAAACCTCCTGAAAAGCCGGTATCGTGCGTCCAATGGCCGTGACTCCGTCAGTTTCGGCCGCGCATTCGCCGGGCAATGCCGGTGTTGAATCGTTGGAGACAACAGTTGGGACGCCGTTGCAAATTACACGATATTGCGGAAGACCGCTGTTTGGATCACGAGAGGGAATGAAGTCGCCATCAGGGCCTGTATCGGTCAGGCTTGGCTTTTTCACGCCCCAGACGGCCCCCGCATCAAGGAAGAGGGATGGACGCAAACCTAGCTCACGCGCACCGCTGCCTAAGGGAATTTCCAGCTCAGCTCGACCCTGATAGTAATACCGTCCACCCAGTGAATCGTCAGTCGAGTTTCTCCGCGTTGTCGAAGGCGTGTCCAGCGTGCCATCACCATCTGTGTCTACATAATAATAACGCAGCACTCGCGGGCCGATGCCTCGAATGTCGAAGCCACGCAGCTGCGGCTCGCCCAAGAAGAAGCGATCGGTCAGACGGACTTTGTCAACGCCCGCACCCCGACCCTTGAACCCCTTGATCATCCCGCCTTCGGCCGAGACCGAAAAGATAAAATCACCAAGTACTTTCCAGTGCTTTGAGCCATTCGCGCGCAAACGCGCATAGCTGACGTCTCCGGGGGGGGCAGCCAGATCAAAATTTATGCTGGCAGACTGGCCGCGCGTCGGCCGGATACGGCTGTCACGATCGTCATAAATAAGCGATAAACCAAAGATCGAACTTAGATCCTTGCCCAGGGCATCGCAAAGGTAACGGCCTGCAAGAAGAGGATCGCACTCTCTGACGCCCGGCGTCAAACGCTCCGTGAAGAACTGGTCCTTGTCGAGCGTTACATCGTCATAGTTGAGCGTATAGCGCCCTACCGCGGTAATATATTCAGTCATTGGCACGCCGGCACGCAGCGATATGCCAGTAGTCGCCCGCTCATATGTCGTGTTACGGTTGCTTCGGAAGTAATTGAAGCTGTTGAGATCGCGCCGGTAGATATCGATGCCGGCGGAGATGTTGCGGTCGAATACATAGGGTTCGGTAAAGCTCAGCTGGACCGAACGGGTGTAGCGCGAATAGCTGACGCTGGCCCCCACCGTCTGGCCGCGGCCGCGGAAGTTGTTCTGCCGGACGGAGCCTTGCAGGATGAAGCTTTCAAGGCTGGAAAAACCTGCCGAAAGCTGCAGTTCGCCGGTCGGCTTTTCTTCCACATTGGCCTGCAGCACGATCCGGTCAGGTGCGCTGCCCTGTTCCTGCTGGACTTCGAATTTTTCCTGGAAATAGCCGAGCGACTTGATCCGGTTTTCGGAACGCTTGACCTGCTGCGAATTGAACGCATCACCTTCGCCGATACGGAATTCGCGGCGGATGACCTTGTCCTGGGTCAGCGTGTTTCCGTTCACGTCGATCTGTTCGACATAGACGCGCGGTGCCTCGGCGACCTGGAAGGTCACCGACATGGTCAGATCATCCTTGTTGCGGCGAAATTGCGGGCGAACATCGCCAAAGGCATAACCCAGCGCGCCGGCGGCCTCGCTCAGCCCTTCGACCGTGTCTTCCACTTCCTTGGCGTTGTACCACTGGCCCTTTTCCATGGGCAGTTTTTCAGTCAGCCGCTGCCCATCAAAATCGCGCAGCTGGCTTTCCACCACCACGTCGCCGAACTTGTAGCGTTCACCTTCTTCCACCACATAGGTGATGATGAAATCTTCCTTGTCTGGCGTCAGTTCCGCGACTGCCGACACCACCCGGAAATCGGCATAACCTTCCGTCAGGTAGAACTGGCGCAGCTTCTGCTGATCATAGGCCATGCGGTCCGGGTCATAACCGGTGCTGGAACTGAACATACGGAAGAAGCGCGCCTGCTTGGTGATCATCTCGTCCCGCAGGTCGCCATCGGAGAATTTCTCGTTCCCGATGATGTTGATCTGGCGCACCTTGGATTTGCCGCCTTCGCTGATCTCGAAAACGATATCGACGCGATTCTGCTCAAGCTCGACCATCTTGGGTTCGACCTTGGCGGCATAGCGGCCCTTGCGCTTGTACAGCTCGATGATGCGGGCGACATCGGCGCGCACCTTGGACCGGGTGAAAATCTGGCGCGCCGCCAGCTTGATCTCCGGCAGGATCTTGTCATCCTTGATCCGCTTGTTGCCTTCAAGGATGATCCGGTTGATGACCGGGTTTTCCTTCACATCGATCACCACAGCGCCATCATTTTCGCGAATGGAGACATCCGCGAACAATTCGGTGGCGTAAAGATCCTTCAGCGCCTGGTCACCGCGCGCCTGCGTATATTCCTGCCCTTCGCGCAACTGGATGTAGCTGAGGATCGTTTCCGGTTCGAGCCGCTGGTTACCCAACACGGTGATCGTGCGGATTGTCGGAACCGCCGGTGCGGGCGCCGCCTCGGCTGCGCCGCCTGCTTCGGGGGCAGGCGTTTCCTGCGCGGATGCAAGGGCGGGAATACCCGCCAGCATGGTCCCGCCCAGCAGTGCGACAGCAAGACGCGAAGCGCCGAATTTCTTGCCCATGCGGCTCATATCCCGTTCAATCCCAGACTCGGCTTCATTCAACACAGCGCAGGCCACGCATCCAGACTGCAGGGGCAGATGACGCACCTTGGCACACGACCGCAGCCCTGTGCCCGATGAATTGCCACCAATCAAGCCGTAGAGGATACCGAATGCCTGCTCTTGCGCTCCTTTCCCCGCTTAACCGCCAAATATCGACAGCGACGCGAGGTCATTGATCGTAACGAACAGCATCAGCGCCAACACCAGGGCCATACCGGTTCGAAATGCCCATTCCTGACTGCGCGGACTGGCTGGCCTGCGGCGGACTGCTTCTGCCGCATAGAATGCCAGGTGCCCGCCGTCGAGGCCAGGGATTGGCAGCAGGTTAATGAATGCCAAATTAATCGAGACCAGCGCCACGAAGGATGCAAAGGCCTGCCAGCCCAGCGAAAGCTGTTCGCCCGAAAATTTGGCGATCTTCACCGGTCCGCCCAGTTCGGTGACCGAGCGCCGCCCGGTAATGATCTGGCCGATGCCCTTGACCATCATCACCGTGATGCCCGCCGTCTGCTGGACGCCAAGGCTGACCGCCTCGACCGGACCGACCGCAACCAGTTCGCCACTGGTCGAAAACATGCCCAGCTTGCCGATACGGAATTCATTGCCGAAGCGATCGCGCTGAGAGATCGAGGGAATGGTCAGATCGAGCGTGAATTTGCGCCCGTCGCGCTCAACCCCAAGGGTCAGCGTGTCACCCGGCGCGGCAATCGTCCGCTCGCTTAGTTGCCGGAACTGCGTAACCGGCACCCCATCCATGCTCACGATCCGGTCTCCGGGGCGGATGCCGGCCCGATCCGCGGCCGAAGCTGCTTCCACACCGCCCACCACCGGGGGCACCACCAGCTTGCCATAGGCCAGGTTGAAGGCGGCAAGGATCGCGATGGCGACCAGGAAATTCATCACCGGCCCGGCCAGCACGATCAGCGCGCGCTGCCACAGCGGCCGCGCCTGGAACGTTGCCTTGCGTTCTTCCTCCGGCAGGGCCAGCCATTCGGGGCTTGGCTGGCTCGCCGGGTTCATGTCGCCCGCGAACTGCACATAGCCACCCAGCGGCAAGGCGGAGAGGCGCCAGCGCGTGCCGTGGCGATCCGTGCGGCCGAAAATTTCGCGTCCGAACCCGACCGAGAACACTTCTGACTTCACGCCGCATAGCCGCGCGACCAGATAATGGCCGTATTCATGCAGCGTCACCAGCGGGCCCAGCACCAGCAGGAAACCGATAACCCACATCCAGACTGGCGGCGAATCGAGCATTTCAGAGCTTCTCCAGCAATTCTTCGGCGCGCGCGCGCGCCTCGCGATCCACCATCAGCACCTCTTCCAGCGCAGCGGGCGGTGGCGGCAAGGGATTGGCGAGGGAACGCTCCACCTGTGCGGCGATATGGGTAAAGCCGATCCGACCCGCAAGAAAGGCCGCAACCGCAATTTCATTGGCCGCATTCAGCACGGCTGGCGCAGACCCGCCAGACTGCGCCGCCTCGCGCGCCAGGCGCGTCGCGGGAAAACGCAGCTCGTCGGGCGCCTCAAAACTCAACGTGCCGATGGCGGCCAGATCCAGCGGCGCGCAGGGCGTGTCCATGCGCTGCGGCCAGGCGAGGACCGAGGCGATCGGCACGCGCATGTCGGACGGGCCAAGCTGGGCCAGCGTGGACCCGTCGCGATATTCGACCATCGAATGGACCACGCTTTGCGGGTGAACCAGAATTCGCAACCGTTCCAGCCCGACCGGAAAAAGATGAAAAGCCTCAATCAGTTCGAGGCCTTTGTTCATCATGGTTGCCGAATCGACGCTGATCTTGGCGCCCATGTCCCAATTGGGATGTTTCACCGCCTGCGCGGGCGTGGCAGCCGCGATCTGTTCCATCGACCATTCAAGGAACGGCCCGCCACTGGCCGTCAGGGTGATGCAGCGCACCTCCGCCGGATCGTTCCCGGCCAGGCACTGGAAGATGGCGTTATGCTCTGAATCGACCGGCAGCAGGGTCGCGCCATGCTTCGTCACCGCCGCCGTCATGACTTCGCCGGCGGAAACCAGCGCTTCCTTGTTGGCCAGCGCAATTGTGCCGCCCTGTTTGATCGCCGCCATCGTCGGGGCCAGCCCCGCGCAGCCGACAATGGCGGCAAGAGTCACGTCAGCCGGGCGCGCCGCCGCCTCGACCAGCGCCTGCGCCCCGCCCGCTGCCTCGGTTTCGCTGCCCGCCAGCGCCTCGCGCAGCGCGGGCAGTGCGGCTTCATCCGCCACCACCGCCACTTCCGCCCCGAACTCCCGCGCCAGACGGGCCAGCTCAGCGGCATTGCCATTGGCGGTAAGCGCCACGACGCGCCACTGCCCCCGGTTGCGGCGGATCAGGTCAAGCGTGGAGGCACCGATCGAACCGGTCGCGCCGAGGATGGAGAGGGTGCGGGTCATAAAGGAGTCGGCAGGAGCGAACCGCCGGAACCGATTGTTACACCAAGTATGACCACCAGTACCATGCCCATCGTAAAACAGACTGCAAGCAACCCGTCCACGCGATCAAACAGCCCGCCGTGGCCGGGTAGCAGCGTGCCGGAATCCTTGACGCCAGCCCGCCGTTTCATCCAGCTTTCGAAAAAATCACCCGCTTGCGCTGAAACCGCCAGTGCCGTTCCCAGCATCAGCGCCATTGCCCAATCTCCGAACGAATGGAAAACGACGAAGTATGTATCATGCGATCCACTCACCGGTGCGGTCAGAAAGCGCGCAACCTGTGGGCTTGCCCCCATCCCACCAACCACGATTATCGCAACAGTTGCGCCGATCACGCCTCCACCCAGCCCCGCCCATGTCTTCGACGGGCTGATCGCGGGGGCGATCTTCGGACCGCCGATGGCCCGACCTGCAAAGTAAGCCCCGATATCTGTGCAGATCACACCCGCCACGATGAGGAGCAAGACGAACGTACCGGGCAATGTGCCGCGAAGGTGCATCAGCACCAGCATCGCAAGGCCAATATAGACCGCACCGCCCAGCATCCAGCGGAGGCGCGCGGCAGTTCCATTGGCGAACCCGCGGACGAGCGCGTTCCATTCGCGATAGACGCCGGCCGATACGACCACGACGAACGCTGCCCACCACCAGCCGCCCAGCCACAGCGCCGTCCCCGCCACCGCCAGCATGACGACGGCTGACAGCGTTCGCGCGCCGAGATCGGATTTCTTCGCAGGTTCACCGCCCGCCATAGCGCCGCTCCCGCCTGCCAAATTCGTCCAGCGCAGCCAGAAGGTGATCCAGGGTGAAATCGGGCCACAGCACGTCAGTGAAATACATTTCCGCGTAAGCCGCCTGCCACAGCAGGAAATTGGACAGGCGCACTTCGCCAGAGGTGCGGATCAGCAGGTCGAGCGGGGGCAGGTCCGCCGTGTCCAGCTCTGCCTCTATCGTCTCGGGCGTGAGCGCTCCCTTGCCCGCCGCACGACTGGCGGCGCGCGCGATTTCCTGCTGCGACCCGTAATTGAGCGCCACCGCCACGGTCATGCTGCCACCAGCGGTGCGTTCCAGCGCATCTTCCAGCATGGTGACGATATCGGGCGCCAGCCCCTGCCAGTCGCCGATGATCTTCAGCCGCACACCATGTTCGATGAAGTCGGGCAGGTCGGATTTGATGAACTTGCGCATCAGGTTCATCAGATCGCCCACCTCATCGTCCGGGCGTTTCCAGTTTTCTGAGGAAAAGGCATAGAGCGTAAGGCATTCCAGCCCCAGCCGACGGCACCCGCGCACCAGCGCGCGCACCGCCTCCACCCCGCGCTGGTGGCCCACCACGCGCGGCAGGTGGCGTCGTTTTGCCCACCGGCCATTGCCATCCATGATGATCGCAACATGGCGCGCGCCGCGCGCGGCGGCGGTCACTGGCTGAGGATTTCCTTTTCCTTGTGCGCGGCGGCTTCATCCGCCTGCTTCACATATTCATCGGTCAGCTTCTGGACGTCCTCCTCCCTGCGCTTGCGGTCGTCCTCGCTGATTTCCTTCTTCTTTTCGTCTTCCTTCAACGCTTCCATCCCGTCACGCCGGACGTTGCGGATGGCGATCTTCGCTTTTTCCGAATACTGGCCCGCCAGCTTGGCCAGTTCCTTGCGCCGTTCCTCGGTCAGATCGGGGATCGGCAGGCGGATGGTCTGCCCGTCAATCATCGGATTGAGCCCCAGCCCGGCCTTGGCGATACCCTTTTCAACCGCAGTCAGGTTCGACTTGTCCCACACCTGCACGCTGAGCATACGCGGTTCGGGCGCGTTGACGGTGGCCACCTGGTTGAGAGGCATCATCGCGCCATAGACTTCGACCACGACGGGATCGAGCAGGGTCACATTGGCGCGCCCGGTGCGCAGCCCGCCCAGATCGCTTTTAAGCGATTCCACCGCCCCGGCCATGCGCCGTTCGATATCGGCCTTGTCGTATTTTGCCATTGTCAGGCTTCCTTCCTCACGATTGTCTGCACGCCCTCGCCCGCCAGCACGCGCGCCAGATTGCCCTTCTCGCGGATCGAAAACACCACGATGGGAATCTCGTTATCGCGGCACAGCGCCACCGCTGATGCGTCCATGACTTTCAGATTATCTGCCAATACCCTGTCGTAAGGTACTGAATCAAAGCGTTTGGCCTGCGTATTCATTTTGGGATCGCTGTCATAGACCCCATCCACGCTGGTGCCCTTGAACAGCGCATCGCATTTCATTTCCGCCGCGCGCAGCGCCGCCCCGCTGTCCGTGGTGAAATAGGGGCTGCCGACACCGGCGGCGAAAATCACCACGCGGCCTTTTTCCAGATGGCGTTCGGCGCGGCGCCGGATCACCGGCTCACACACCGCATCCATCTGGATCGCGGATTGCACGCGCGTATCCACGCCCAGCTGTTCCAGCGCATTCTGCATGGCCAGCGCGTTCATCACCGTGGCCAGCATGCCCATGTAATCGGCCTGCGCGCGGTCCATCCCCTTGGCCGCGCCCGCCATGCCCCGGAAAATATTGCCTCCGCCAATCACCAGGCAGATTTCCAGCCCCGTTTCCTTGGCCAGTTTCACTTCTTTCGCCAGTTCGGCCACGAATTCGGGATCGATCCCGAACTGCTGGTTTCCCATCAGTACCTCGCCCGACAGCTTGAGCAGGATACGCTTGTAACGGGAAGCTGGCATTGCGAGCGACATCCTTTGAACAGTGCGAGGGCGGGTCGCCCTTATAATCCGCCCGCGCCGCCTGCCAAGGGGCAGGCCGCGCACCAGCGGTGGATATGAAAATCCCCGCGCAGCCACAAAGCCGCGCGGGGACAGGATTTGCGTGATCGAAGGGATCAGCCGGCGACAGCCGCGGCCACTTCCGCCGCGAAGTCACTTTCTTCCTTTTCGATGCCTTCGCCCAGCTGGAAGCGGACATAGTCCTTCAGCACGATCTTGGCGCCGGCTTCCTTGCCCGCCTGATCGACGACCTGCTGGATCGGGGTTTTGTTGTCCATCACGAAGACCTGGCTGAGCAGCGCATTTTCCTTGGCGAATTTGGCAATCGCGCCTTCCACCATCTTTTCCTGCACATTTTCGGGCTTGCCGCTTTCAGCAGCCTTTTCGCGGGCGATCGCGCGTTCGCGCTCGATCACTTCGGGATCGAGCCCGTCCGCGTCCAGCGCCTGGGGGAAGGCGGCGGCGATATGCATCGCCAGCTGCTTGCCCAGCGCCTCAAGCGCGTCAGCCGGGGCCTCGCTCTCCAGTGCAACCAACACGCCGATCTTGCCGAGGTTTTCAGCGGCGGCATTGTGCATATAGGGCACGATCACGCCCTGGCTGACCGCAACGGTCTTCATCCGGCGGACCTGCTGGTTTTCACCGATCGTCGCAACATTGTTGGTCAGCTTGTCGCCCACGGTCCCGCCATCGGGATAGGCAGCACCCTTGAGCGCTTCGACGTCGTCAGCCGACTGGCCGAGTGCGACCTGAGTGGTCTTGCGGACGAAATCCTGGAACTGGTCGTTCTTGGCAACGAAATCGGTTTCGGAATTGACCTCAACCGCAACGCCCCTTGTGCCTTCGACAGCAACGCCGACCAGACCTTCTGCGGCCGTGCGGCTCGACTTCTTCTGCGCGGCGGCCAGGCCCTTGGCGCGCAGCGCGTCAACCGCGGCTTCGAGATCGCCATTGGATTCGTCGAGCGCTTTCTTGCAATCCATCATGCCCGCGCCAGTGCGTTCACGCAGGTTCTTCACATCAGCGGCGGTATAAGCAGCCATGGTGTATGTCCTCTTGTAAGATTTCGGCGGCGCCGGTCCCGAAAAACCGGGCCCGGCGCGCTGTGGCCGAAGAATGTTACAGCCCTTGTAATGCAGGGCCGGTCAGTGCCGCCGCTCAGGCGGTTTCGGAAGGAGCCTCGGCAGCCGGCGCTTCAACCGCCAGCACCTCTTCCACCGGCTGGTCGAGTTCGCCGATATCGGCGCCGGAATCGACCACGCCCGCATTACGGCCCGAATTGGCGGCAGCGGCAATCGCTTCGCAATAGAGGCGGATAGCGCGGCTGGCGTCATCATTGGCCGGAACCGGGAATGCAATGCCGCTGGGATCGACATTGGTGTCGAGGATGGCAACCACCGGGATGCCCAGCACATTGGCTTCCTTGATCGCCAGTTCTTCCTTGTTGGCGTCAATCACGAACATCACGTCCGGGATGCCGCCCATGTCGCGGATCCCGCCGAGCGAAAGCTCCAGCTTGTCGCGTTCGCGCGTGAGCTGCAGGACTTCCTTCTTGGTCAGGCCCGCGGTTTCGCCGGACAGCTGTTCTTCAAGCGACTTGAGCCGCTTGATCGACTGCGAAATCGTCTTCCAGTTGGTGAGCATGCCGCCCAGCCAGCGGTGATTGACGAAATGCTGGCCGCACGAGCGCGCGGCCTGCGCAATCGGGTCCTGCGCCTGGCGCTTGGTCCCCACGAACAGCACCTTGCCGCCCGCACGGGCCGTGGCGCCCACGAAATCGAGCGCGCGCGCCATCAGCGGCACGGTCTGCGACAGATCAATGATGTGAATGCTGTTGCGCGAACCGAAGATGTACGGCTTCATGCGCGGGTTCCAGCGGTGAGTCTGGTGCCCGAAATGCGCGCCGGCTTCGATCAATTGCTGCATGGTAACGGTCGGTGCCGTCATAATTCAATTCCCTTCCGGTTATGCCTCTGGAAAGCTGGAACCGTGCGGCCGGGGTCGAAACCCCTCATCCCGCTGCGGCACCGGTATGTGCGCTTTCCATGTGAATTTGCCCGAAACCGGACATGCAGGGTTGCATATCAGGCCCGCAGGCGCGCGGCCCTTAGCGCCAATAGTGCCTCGAATCCAGCCCAAACTGCGTGCGCTCATGGACCGAGTGAAATATGCCGCTTGACATCTGGAACATAAAGGGAACATAAGTGCGGCTGAAACGAATGGGGAACAAATATCCGATTCGGATGTTTTCCACAAGTCTTCCACAGGCTGTCCACAGGAGTGGCAGCGCGGAAAATGCATGATGAAGGGAGCCAGACATGCTTGCCACAATCGCCACGATCTTCCTGTGGGCGGCTGCAGCCACTGCCATCGCCAGCCTCACCCGTTCGCTCGTCGATGCATGGCGGGCGCATGCACGCCTCCTGCGGGAACTGGAACGGTTCGACGCCGCTGCGGCCAGGCGGGAAATGCCCCTGCCGCGGCTGCGCGCGGTCACAAGGGTACGGTATCCAGGTCCAGCGGCTTCACCTTGCGCACTGCGCGCTGCCGCTTGATCCGGGCATAGGCCATGATCCCATAGGGAATGAGCAGGAGATAGATCACGCAGATGCCGACCAGCGTCCACCACGGCTCGGTCAGCAAGGCTGCCGAAACCAGACCGGACAGCGCCAGCATCTCCAGCCGGACATTGCGGCGTGGCCTGAGCGACGTCCAGCTCAGCGTCGCCATGTTGGAAATCATCATGAAGGCGATCACCGCCACCCAGCCAGCGACCAGGATGGGTTCGCGAAACAGGTCCTGCCCGCTGGCGATCCAGAGATAGAGCGGCAGCATCGCCAGCCCTGCCCCGGCCGGCGCCGGAACCCCTGTCAGGAAACCGGCCGATTTGTGCGGCTGATCGTGAATGTCGATGCGCGCATTGAATCTGGCCAGGCGCAGCACGCAGCAGATGGCGAAAGCCAGCGCCGCAAGCCAGCCAAAGCGCGGCAGATCACCCAGCGACCAGAGGAACAGGATCAGCGCGGGAGCAACCCCGAAGGAGAGCGAATCCGCCAGACTGTCCAGCTCCGCCCCGAAGCGCGATTCGGCCTTGAGCAGGCGCGCAATGCGCCCGTCGATGCCGTCCAGCAGCCCCGCAAAGATGACCGCCAGCACGGCCTTTTCCCAATCGTCGACGATGGCGAAGCGAATGCCCGTCAATCCCGAACAGAGCGCGGCGACAGTGATCGCGTTGGGCAGGAGCGCCCGGATCGTGAGGCCGCGCGGCAAATGCGGCGGCGCGCCGGTCTCCGGCGCCTCATCCGTCACAGCGGCAAGCCTTCAAGCTGCTGCTGCTGGCCCAGTTCCCCCAGAATCGTTTCCCCGGCGACGATCTTCTGGCCCAGAATCACTTTTGCATCCGTCCCGGCGGGAAGGTAAACATCCACCCGGCTGCCGAAGCGGATCAGCCCGATCCGCTGGCCCGCCGCGATGATATCGCCCGGCTTCACAAAGGGCACGATCCGCCGCGCCACCAGCCCCGCGATCTGGGTAAAGCCGATCACCGTTCCATCGGCCGCTTCGATCAGCAGATGCTGGCGCTCGTTCTCCTCGCTCGCCTTGTCGAGATCGGCGTTAAGGAACTTGCCGGGAATATAGACCACCCGCCGGACCGTTCCGCCGATCGGCGCACGGTTGATGTGCACGTCGAACACGCTCATGAAAATGGAGATGCGCGTCACCGGCGCGCTGCCGAGGCGAGGCGATCCGCTGCCGTCTTCCACCTGCAATTCGCGCGGCGGCTCCACCTCGCGGATCAGCGACACCAGCCCGTCCGCCGGGGCAATGATCAGTCCGCCACCCTTCGGCACCACCCGCACCGGATCGCGAAAGAACGCCAGGATGCACAGGGTCAGCCCGGCCATCGGCCAGGCGATCGTCTCCCATGCGAACAGCGCCGCGACCAGGCAGATCACTGCTGCGATCAATCCGAATTTGCGCCCTTCCGGGTGAATTGACGGCCACTGCCAGGCCGCTTCGCCGCGGCCCTTGTTATCCTGAATATCGCTAAGCATGGCCCTCATCTAGAAGGTGGCCAGCGCCCGAACAAGCAAAACCGCCCGGGGTGCGCATATCTGCGGCCTGCCGGGCCGGTGTTGAGAGTTTGTTTACCATCCCGCTCTAGTCGGTAGGGGCATGGATGACTGAATAGCCCCTAGATTTCTGGACGCCTTCGATCCTAATTTTGAGGACAGGGGGTGACGATGGGGAAGGCTAATTTCAGCGATGAGTTCAAGCGTGATGCGGTGGCCCAGATCACCGAGCGCG
>Ga0181559_10000093_pt1 | contig 69918 bp, 72 predicted proteins | sample 011ome_21_FD_133752 | JGI IMG/M metagenome (GOLD analysis project Ga0181559, IMG submission 133752) | Coastal salt marsh microbial communities from the Groves Creek Marsh, Skidaway Island, Georgia - 011508AT metaG (megahit assembly) | ecosystem: Environmental > Aquatic > Marine > Intertidal... | reverse complement strand
GATTTCAAACCTTGCAAGAAGAAGTTTCTTCGGCAACGGAAAAAGAAAAAACCCTCCAATCACAGGTCACCTTACTCAATCAAGAACTCGCTTCTATTTCACAGAAACTGAAAGAAAAGCAACGTCTTTTGGGAGAGTTTGAACAAATTGAAAATCGAGAAACCAATTTGCGGGAATTGGAAAGACTGTTTTCTGGAAAGGGATTCGTACGGTATGTAAGCTCGATTTATTTGCGTGAGCTCTGCAATACTGCCAATAAGCGATTTCGGATCCTTACCAAAAATAGCTTGAGCTTGGAAATTGATGATAGCAATACCTTTTGGGTGATGGACTACTTGAATGGAGGCAAAAAACGATTACTCAAAACACTTTCCGGTGGGCAAACTTTCCAAGCTTCTCTATGCCTTGCCTTGGCACTAGCAGAAAAAGTAAAAGCACTCAATCAGGCGGATCAAAGTTTCTTCTTTTTGGATGAGGGATTCGGAGCGCTCGACAAAAATTCGCTTAGAGTGGTCTTTGAAACACTCAAAGCGCTGCGGCATGAAAACAGAGTTGTCGGAATCATCAGCCACGTAGAAGAATTACAGCAGGAAGTAGGGGTGTATGCACAAATCGAGCTGGATCCAGAACTAGGTTCACAGATAACCTATTCTTACTAGAAGATTAGCCTGGTGCTAAACAAAAAAATCCGGCTAGTGCCTAGGATTTTTTGAACCAAGAAACTTTACAAAAAAAGCGTTTGATTGACCCAAGTCAATTCTTCAGGACGGATGGTGTGGAGCTCGTCTTCAAAAAGAGAAAGGCTAACCTCCGCACCCATTTTCTGAAGAAGCTGGGCAGAATCATGAATTCGTTGGGCAGGCACATGCATGTCATGTGCGCTACTACTAAGTAGGATGGGCGTCCCTTGAAAATCTCCTTTATACTTTTCTTCTTCTAGTCTTTCTCCAATCAAGCCACCTGTAAAGGCAACAACGCCTCCGAATTTCTGCCCATTTCGTGCGGCGAACTCCAAAGAAAGACAGGCTCCCTGCGAAAAGCCCATCACATAAATCTGCTCTGGTGCTTTTCCATTCTCTATCAAAAATTGAAATAGAAGGGAAACTTGTTGCAAAGACGAATTCAAAGCGGAAAGATTGCCTTGATCGCTCGCCATAAATCCATAGGGATACCAGGTTCGCTGGGCGGCTTGTGGCGCAAAAATGGAAAAGTCAGCCAGCTTCAAGTAATCGGCTAGCGACACGATACTTTCTGCCGTTGCTCCTCTCCCATGTATGAGAATGATTGCCTTCTTCGATTCCGAAAGAGGAAGGCCTGTTTGGATCCAGTTAGACATAGTTTTCAGGGTGAAAGTTCACAGGTATTAAGGCAGCTTCAATCTGCGATCGGCTCTTCTCTGCCCAGTCGGGCAACTTTAAGAGTTCTCCCAGATACGCTTCATCCTCGTCAATGGCGAATCCAGGCACATCGGTAGCAATTTCAAATAAAACGCCACCTGGCTCCCTAAAATAAATGGATAAAAAATAATTTCGATCCCGAACTTCCGTCACTCCATAGCCTTGCTTGAGTAGAAGTTGCTGGATTTCAAGTTGCGAGGTGGTCGTTGGGGTCCGAAAGGCCAAATGATGCACTGTTCCTGCGCTTTGAACGCCACGCTGCCCATTGGGATCAACAAGAATATCTACCCATTCTCCCGGTTTTCCATCCAATCCATAGCGGTACCGATTCCCTTCTTGACTATGGAATCGGTAATTCATGTGATCTATTAGTAGGCGCTCTGTCAGTTCCTTGCTTCGAAGTGCAAGGGTGGCACCATAAAATCCTTTGATGGAATGCTCGAGTGGAATCCCTCCATAGGTCCAACCTTCTCTTTGATCGGCTGTATTGGAGACCAGTTCGATGCCCATGCCATCTTGGTCTTCAAATCGGAGGATTGATTCTCCAAAGCGGGTCAAGCGATCCGATACGGGGATTCCAAATCTTTTGAGTCGCTCTTCCCAAAAGTTTAGGCTATTGATGCCTATGGAGAAGGCCGTGTAGGTCAATTCTCCCACACCTTTTTTTCCCCTCCGTGCTCCTGCAAATGGAAAAGTGGTGAAAACTGTTCCGGGGCGTCCGAGCGCATCGCCGAAATAGAAGTGGTACACATCAGGTGCATCAAAATTGATGGTCTTCTTTACCAATCGAAGACCCAATATACCCGCATAAAAATTTATGTTTTGCTGTGGGTCCCCAGAGATGGCAGTGATGTGGTGAATTCCTAAGACTAAGGGTTGCATGGAAAAAGGGATAATGAAAGGAGCCTCAAAAAGAGGCTCCTTTTAGAGTTGATTTAGGTGCTGAGTAGACTTATTGCTTTACCAATTGAACGCTTAGCTGCAAACGAACTTGGTCACTGACTACGACAGAACCAGCTTCAGTAATGGCAGTCCAGGTCAATCCGAAGTCTTTGCGATTCAGTTTGCCTTCAATCTCAAAACCTGCTTTGGTTTGTCCGTAAGGATCGGCTACGGTTCCTCCGTAAGTCACCTCCAAAGTCACCTGCTGGGTGACACCCTTTAGCGTGAGATCCCCTTGAAGTTGGTATTCTCCGCCATGATTGACAAGTTTTCCGGCAAAAGTGATCGAAGGGAAGTTAGCAGTATCAAAAAAATCAGCTGATTTCAAGTGTTGATCTCGATCGGATTGATTCGTATCGATGCTGTTTACATCTAAGCTAAAGGCAACTGCTGCTCCTGAAAAATCTTCAGAGGTAGATTCTGCATTTCCTTCAAACTTTCGGAAATAACCGGTTACGGTAGAAATTACTAGGTGCTTTACTTTAAATGCTACCTCGGAGTGGGTAGGGTCGATCATCCATTTTGTGGTGCTCATAATTGTATTGGTTTAGAAATTAGATTTGGTAAATTAAAATTAGAAAGTTGTTTTGAACTACCCTCGAAGTTTGTCCAATAGGCCATTGAGTTGAATAAGTTCGTCTTCCTGAAGTTGAACTGCTTTTTTATTTGCAGTTGCAATTTGAGGCTCTAATGATTCAAGTAGTTGCAGTCCTTTATCAGTAATTCGTACATCCACTTTTCTACGATTTTCAGGACATTCATCGCGCTTTACTAAGTCTTTGGCTTTCAGTTTGTCCACCAACCTAGAAGCATTAGACATCGTATTTAACATCCGCTCTTGGATGGCAGCAATGGTGGCGGGTTTTCCTTGCTGACCTCTTAGAATTCGTAATACATTGTATTGCTCAGGAGAAAGATCCATGGGTTTCAATACGGCTGTTTGAAAATTCACCAAGTAACTATGGGTATACAATAAGTTAACCACCACCTTGTTGTAGCTGTCCCTAAACCCCGTTTGTTTGATTGCTTCTTCAATCTTTCCCATGTGCTCACCTATTAATTGATGTATATACAATTATTGTAGGGAAAAGGTTTAATTTTTGTTGAAAAAAAATACCAAGGAGCGCCTAAATGCTTAATTAATAGTCTATTTAAAATAAAATCATCGACTGTCAACAGACCATGAGCGACTGCTACTAGTACCTCTGGGAATGAAAAGTCAATCAAATTTTGAATGCTAAAACCAGTCAAACCACGACTCGGCTGTCGATTTTGGACGGTCTACCTTTGTCACCTATTGAGCCATTCCTTGAGCAATCGGTTGACCTCTTTTGGCTTTTCTATACAGCTGCTATGACCAGCACCCGGAATTATTTCCAATCTCGCGCCTTGAATTTCTTGTTGAATAAATGCTGCTTTATCGGGTGTGGTTGCCACATCTTCATCCCCTACAATCACCAAGGTAGGACAGCTGATTTTAGCAAGTTCCTCCTCTACCCCCTTTCGATAGATTACCCCTTCTACAGGGCCTGTAATGGATTTTTTGTTTGAGGCCAATTCCTTTTTCCAAAGACGAATGGCATCACTATGAGCAGGATCGGCTAGCCAACTTTTGGCAAACATAATTTTCATGACCTTGCTTGCTATAGGAGCGATAATCCCTACCCAACGCACCAAGCCATTGAGCAACTTGTACTGCGGTAAATTCTCAAGTGGCTCCGCATTGGCAGAAGTCTCGAGCAAAGTCAAGCTTTTGACCAATTCTGGGTGTCGCGCCGCAAGACGCATGCCCACAAAACCACCCATCGACAAGCCTATAAAATGAACTGGACCACCCACTACAGACCGGATTAATTCTGCAGCATCTGCTGCCACCGTATCCATATCGTAGGGACCTCCAACCTCACTTCTACCTTGTCCACGATGATCGTATGCAATCACTCGGTACTCCTTCGAAAATTCAGACACTTGGGCCGCAAACATCTTATGACTCCAAAGTAAGCCATGTGAAAAAACCAAGGTTTCAGAACCAGATCCTTGTTCTTGGTAAAATAGTTTGGTTTGGGAAAGAGTAACAAACGGCATAATTTAAAACGATAAGGTAAAGAAATTCAAACCCATTATTCATTAAAAAAAGAAGGAGAGGCTCAAAGTGAGCTCTCCTTCTTTCTAGTCAAAAAGCCCAAAATGGCAAACTTACCAATCTAAACCTGGCTGAGTAATGCGCGCATTTTCACGAGCTTTGTGCTGGTCCACGATGGTCCGTACATCTTTAAGAAGTTGCTTCGCATCGTATACAATACCATCCTTCACGGTGAACTTGACACCACCTACACGAATGGGCTCATTTGCCTCACTCGTGCGAATCGCTCCTGTACCATACAATACCTTTAAATTTTGAAGTGGGTTCTCTTCCAAGATGACAAAATCTGCCAGCTTGCCTACTTCCACAGTTCCTAAGTCCTTATCCAATCCCAATGCTTCCGCACCATGCATGGTTGCAGCACGAATAACTTCCAAAGGGTGGAATCCCGCCTCACGCAACATTTCCAGTTCACGGATGTAAGCAAATCCATACAGCTGATAAATAAATCCAGAGTCAGAACCAGCACTGACTCTACCTCCACGGTTTTTGTATTCGTTGACGAAAGTCATCCAAAGTCGGTAATTATCTTTCCAAAGCACTTCTTCTTCAGTAGTCCAGTCAAACCAGTAGGAGCCGTGAGACTGACGGTTGGGAGCGTAAAAACGCCAAAGCGAAGGCAATGTATAGACGCCGTGCCACTCCTGTGTACGCGCACGCATCAAGTCCCGATTGGCCTCGTAGATATTGAGTGTAGGAACTAAGGTGAAATCCAACTCCAGCAACTCGTTCATCACCTTATTCCAATGCTCGGAGAAAGGTGGAGCTGCCTGCTGCCACAGCTTTCCTGCTTCTGCAAAGCGATGCTGCTCGTTCTGGTAGTTGTAATCCAGACGAAAATTTTGGATGGTGCGATCTGTAAATAAAGCTTCTGGAAGTCCATACCAATGCTCCATGGTCGTTAGACCAGCACGGGCAGAATGCAAAACATTCCAACGTGCCACATCCAATTGTTGGTGGTGCATGGCCGAACGTAAACCAATACGCTTATTCTCCGAAATAGCTGCTTCCATTACTTCCGGCTTGGCACCAAAAAACTTAATTCCATCTGCTCCCTTAGCCTTGTTTTCATTGACCCAAGCCTTCGCTTGTTCAGCAGTGGTAATTGGCCCTTTTGCTCCCTGACCAAAGGAAGTATAAGCCAATAATCTTGGAGCAGTAATTTCATTGGTAACAGATTTTTTCTTGTGATCCAAGACCCAAGTAAGGCCATTTCCAGCCGAAGGATCACGCACAGTAGTAATTCCATGCGCCATCCAAAGTTTAAAAACGTATTCTGCTGGGGTACCTTGTCCTGAACCTCCGATATGCCCGTGGGTGTCGATCAAGCCTGGCATAAGGTAGTGCCCAGTCAAGTCCATGACTTTCGTTTTATCATCTGCTTTTGGCCGACGGTTTTCATTGATCGGCACACCAGGATAGCCTACGGCTTGTATTTGAGTGATACGGTTTTTTTCTACTACGATATCCACAGGACCTAGGGGTGGTGCACCTGTGCCGTCGATAAGCGTCACGCCACGAATGATCAATTTCTCATAAGGGCCCTCTCCCTCTGCTCTTGCAGGGGAAGGCATGATCTGTGCACTGGACCAGCTAACGCTAACAACCAATGCGAGACCGAGGAAAAGTATTTTTTTCAACATAGCTAGTTGGGTTCTAAAGTTTATAAGTTAGGGGAAATACGGAAATGAAAAAATATTTTTATGATTAACGCATCTTTTGTCAACAGACGACAGACCGCAGATAACCCAATTGTATCGCCAACCTTATTTTTTCCATAAGCATTGAAATGGCGAATATCAAGGCCTATTTTAAGAATTTGCAACAAAAAAGCCCCGACATGGCGAGGCTTTCAATTTTTATACCGCTTTGAATGGCTTGATTCATCGAAAAATTATCCAATCGATGAGAAATGCGATTCTAAATATACCTGCTATCGACAGTGGACTGTCAACAGTAGACCATTTACAAGTCTTTGAACTTGTCCATGATCTCTTCTGAAATCCCTGTAAAAGAATATCCTCCATCATGGAAAAGGTTTTGCATGGTAACCATTCGGGTCAAGTCGGAAAACAAACTTACAATGTAGTCTGCACAAGAATCCGCGGAAGCATTACCCAGTGGAGAAAGTGCCTCTGCAAAATTATAGAACGAATCAAAGCCTCCAATACCCGTTCCTGCGGTAGTTTTGGTTGGAGATTGGGAAATGGTATTTACGCGTACTTTCTTCAATTTACCAAAGCGATACCCATACCCTCTTGCGATACTTTCCAGCAAAGCCTTGGCATCTGCCATATCTGTATAGAAAGGAAATATCCGTTGTGCTGCGATATAGGAAAGCCCTACTATGGATCCCCACTCCTTCATGACGTCCATTTTCTCGGCTACCTGCATCATCTTATGAAAAGAAATGGCTGATACATCGTAAGATTTCATCGCCCAATCGTAATTCAAATCCCCATAGGCCTTCCCTTTCCGAATGTTGGGAGACATCCCTATCGAATGAAGCAAAAAGTCAAAATCTGCTCCTAAAAATTCCTTTGCTTCAGCATACAACTTTTCAATATCCTCCACCACAGTAGCATCCGCCCCGAGGACAATGGTATTGCATTCCTCAGCAAGTTCCTTGATGGCTCCCATGCGCATGGCAATAGGTGCATTCGTGAGTACAAATCTTCCACCTTGTTCTTTGACTTTTAACGCGGTTTTCCAAGCAATAGAGTTTTCGTCCAATGCGCCGGTAATGATTCCTACTTTTCCTTTTAGCAAATTTTCTGACATATAGTGATTGGGTTGAATTCAAAAACTGAGGTAAAACTACATAAAATTTAGGAGTTAGCTCTTCAATTCATCAAGAGCTCCTTGGCACTGGCCTGAGCTGCAACAGAGGGATTGGATCCAGCCATCATTTTTGCTAACTCCTGAACACGTTCCTCAACGGTCAATTGCTTTACCTTTGACATGGTTTTTTCAGCGCTATGATCTTTGTATACAAAGAAGTGGACTTCTCCTTTGGCTGCCACCTGAGGAAGGTGGGTAATGCAAATAACTTGATGATTTTTTGCGATTTCCTGCATCATACGTACCATCTGCAGAGCCACCTCACCAGAAATTCCTGAGTCAATTTCATCAAAAATAAGGGTAGGCAAAGCCATTTTATCAGCCATCAGGTATTTAATAGCAAAGAGCAAACGGGAAAACTCACCGCCTGAAGCCACTTTTTTGAGTGGATGCAAGGGCATTCCCTTATTGGCAGAGAAAAGTAACTCCATCCGATCTAGTCCGCTTGCATGGGGCTCAATGCCTTGCCCTTCAAATTGAACGCGAGCATTCTCCATTCCCAAATCTTTCAATAAAGCTTCTAAGGCCTTTTCAAAATCAGGAAAACAAGCCTTCCGCTTGGAACTGAGAACCTCCCCTGCAGCAAGCATGGCTTTTTCATGCTGAAGGTGACGTTGACGGGTCTCTGCCAACTGCTCCTCAACCTGATGTACTTGAAAAACTTTATCTGCCAACTGGCTTTCTAGTTCGATTAATTCTTCAACTGTCTGTAATCCATGTTTTTTCTGCAATTGGTAGATTTTGCTCAAGCGCTCCCGCGTTCGTTCCAACTTCTCCGCATCCACTTCAACCCGACTGTCCTCATCTTTCAAAGATTCAGCTAAATCTTTTAATTCAATCCATGCCTCGTTAAATCGAGCACGATAAGTTCCAAATGCTTGTGCCAAACGCTCAAGTCCATGCAAACTAGAATGGATCTGCCCCATTCCTTGCAGGACTCCGTACTGTTCCTCATTAAAAAGCGAAAGCGCCTCGTTGATCTTCAGCTTAATTTCCTCTGCATTTTCAAGAATTTCTTGACTAGATTCCAACTGATCTTGTTCTCCAGCAATTAAAGCTATACTGCCTAGTTCTTCCAATTGAAACTGGTTAAAGTCGTATTCTTTTTTAAGCGCTTCAGCTTTCTGTGTAAGTTCCGCCAAGGCTTTTTTTGTTTTTTTAAATTCCAGATAGGCTTGTTGGAAAGTCGTACGCTCAGTACTTGTACGAGCATAGGCATCTACCAATTTCAATTGCAAATCTCCCTCCCCCAAAAGCAAAGTATCGTGTTGGGAATGTACATCCATCAATTTCTCGCCTAAGGTTTTTAGGGGTTCGAGTAGAATCGGTGTATCGTTGACAAAAGATCTAGACTTCCCATTTGGACTGATTTCCCGTCGGATGATGCAGATGTCCTCGTAATCCAATTCTAACGCTTCAAAATAATCCTGAAGCCCATAGGAACTGATATCAAAAACTCCTTCAACGATACACTTCTTGTCTTCATGAAAGAGTATCTTGGTGTCTGCACGGTTGCCCAACAAAAGCCCAACAGCTCCAAGCATAATCGACTTTCCTGCACCTGTCTCTCCAGTAATCGTACTCAAACCGCTGCTCGGCTGCATGGCTAGCTGATCGATTAATGCATAATTGGAGATTTTAAGTGAGGTAAGCATAGAGGTTAGGGGAATTCCAACAAAATTAAAAAAAATAAGCGTCAGCCTTTAAGCAACTCATTGTACTTTCTCGCATTATTTGGGTCTATTTCAAGCAATAATGTCACCGCTTTTTGTCTAAGTTCAAGAGGAGCATTTTTAAGAATTTGAGCCAATTCTTCGCTTTTCGCATCCATAAAACTTATCGTTACTATGCCATTTGGTTGCGATTTATTAGCCTCAGCAATACGGCCAATTGCTTCTAAAATAAATATAAAGGCATCATCAGGGCTACTGATTAGCTGGTCCATCCCTTTCCTATGGTAGATGTACACTGCCTCCCGAATAGGGGCATAGACGGAGGAAACATAGAGGTCATTAATCAACCAGTAGCGACTTCTCCGATCATTTGGATTTTGAACCCAACCAGCACGACCCGATTGCTGGGCATTGTTTACAATATCATTGGCAATTTCAAAATAAGGATTTCCGCCTTGCAAGGAAAAGGTATCGTAGTCCAGTCCCAACGCTACATGAGCATAAAATGCAAGTAAGGAACTGATGTTATTTAAAAAAGTAAATCTATTGAATTCCAAAGGCTGAGACTCTTGGTAGTCAAATGACCAATTTCTGTCAATAAAATTGAGTACCACCGATTCATAATTTGTCCCAAATACTGGCCTAACCACCTGAATTTGAACAGTGGCATTGTATACGCCAATTTGAGGCACATCGTTGATAGTCATTAATAAGTTTCCTTTGATTCGCTCTTCCGCCCTAAATTCATTGGAAGTCCAACTTCGGCCATTGAGAAACTGTTCAAAGCTAGTTTTCATCTGATTAAACACCTCAGTATTTTGAAATCTAGACCGGTCACTATTAATTATGACTCTGAAATCTAGCTCTTGGGTATAGCCTTTAAAAAAAATCCCAAGGAACCCCACTAAGAAAACAAGCCCTTTCTTCATGGATTAAACTTACAAAAATTCTTCGTCTCTAACTTAAACCCAATGAGATTTTGACCTCCTCAAGAATCAGTTGAGCGATCTTGGACTTTGGTAAAAGAGCCGATTGGACAACCTTGCCTTCTTTGTGAAATATTTGAACCTTATTGGTATCGTATTTAAATCCTTCACCTACTTCCTTCGCTGAATTTAAGACGACCAGATCAAAATTCTTTCGGGTTAGTTTGGCTTTGGCATTGGCCGCTCCGTCCTCAGTTTCCAATGCAAATCCGATATGGAATTGACTTCTTCTTTTCTCCTTGCCTAACTCATAGGCCAAATCTATGTTAGGAACTAAGCGAAGGGCTAGTTCTTCTCCTTGTTTTTTGATTTTGTGAGGCGTTGCAGTTTCGGGTCTGAAATCTGCCACAGCAGCAGCAAAGATCACAATATCCATTTGCGCATGCACTGCTTTTGCCGCGGCAAACATTTCTGCAGCGGTAGTGACCCGATCCACCTGAAAACCGTGGTTATCCAAGGTGAGTGCTACAGGACCAGCAACCACATGCACTTCCGCACCTGCAGCCTTAAATACATGAGCCAAAGCAAAACCCATTTTGCCACTCGAATGGTTGCTCAAAAACCGTACAGGATCCAGCGCTTCTTGAGTAGGACCCAAAGTGATTAACACCTTCTTTCCAGAAAAAGCTTGCTGAGGAGTAAAAAAATGAACCACGTGTTCCAAAATCCGATCTGGCTCCATCATTCGCCCCTGACCAGAAAGGCCACTGGCCAATTCCCCTGTTTCGGCATCCAAGACCCTATTTCCATAAGAGGCTACTTTCTCCAAGTTGGTACGAACCGAAGGATGCTGATACATGTCCAAATCCATTGCAGGAGCAAGTAGCACAGGACATCTACAAGAAAGGTAAGTTGCAGTGAGCAAGTTGTCACAGGCTCCTTGAGCAAACTTCGCCAAGGTATTGGCACTCAATGGGGCAATTATAAAAAGGTCTGCCCATAGGCCAAGCTCTACATGGTTGTGCCATTGACCTGTATTTTTTTCAAAAAATGTCGATAAAACTGGACGCTTAGAAAGCGTCGCCAACGTGAGGGGAGTAATAAAATCAAGAGCAGAGGTCGTTGCTATTAGCTGTACCTCTGCTCCAGATTTAATCAATAAGCGAACCAAAGTTGCCGTCTTGTAAGCTGCTATACTGCCTGTGACACCAACTAAAATACGCTTCCCTTGCAGGCTCATAAGAGATTATTCCGCTCCTTCTTGAGAAGGATATCGATGGTGAATTTTTCCTTCGACAAACTCTTCCATAGCCAAAGAAGTCGGCTTAGGCATTCTTTCGTAAAACTTAGAGATTTCGATCTGCTCTTTGTTTTCAAACACCTCTTCCAAATTATCTACCGTGGAGGCAAACTCAGAAAGCTTGTTGTTTAACTCTTCTTTAAGCGTCGAAGAAATTTGCTTGGCGCGTTGACCAACGATGTGAATGGACTCATAAATATTGCCTGTTTGGTCAGCAATTTTTTCTAGGTCTCGGGTAATGATTGATGGGTTAACAGCCATATTAGTTGTATTTAAATGCTTCTAATTAGATTAATTTGAACTTGAATCACTTCTAGTTACTTCAGCCGCCTTGCGGTCAGCAATCTCTTGTTTCAATTTAGAATGGGCAGCAAATTCTTGCTTAGTCTGCTCCTCAAATTTTTTAACCTCTCCCAAATACCCACTTGCAGGATATTTTCGGTAAAAAGTAGTCGCAAACTTTAAGGCATCTGTCAATCGCTCTTCCTTTTTATCAAATGTACTGTTTTTGGCATAGGCATACCCTACTTCCACCAAACGGTAAGCCAACTCTTCATTGCGCTTGCTTTCAGGATAATCTTTAGCAAAATTTTGAAAATTGATGATACAAGCTCTGAAGAAATCTCCAGGAAAAAGCCCTTCTTTCAATCGGTAGTACATTTCCGCTTCACTGTAGGCCTTTTCTTCAAATCGAGACTCCAAATCCTTCAACATATCCATGGCACGCTCATAACTCGCGGAAGCAGGAAATCTACTAACAAATTGTTGAATAGCGCTGACAGCTTCCTTACTGCTTTGCTGATCCAAGTTGTAGTCAGGCGCATCCAGGTAGAGCGAATAGGCATTCATAAACAAAGCTTCTTCTGCCATAGCACTTCGATTGTACGTTTTATAGAACGTATTGAAATACCCAGCAGACTCAATAAATCGCTTGGTCTTGAAATGGCAGTTGGCATAATTGTACTCTGCCATTTCAGCCTTTTCAGAGCCTTTAATTACTGGAAGCACCTTCTCATACAGAATGATGGCTTTGTTGTACTCCCCTTCTTGGTAGTATTTATTGGCTCCATTGTATAATTCCTCCCAGTTGGTACTTTTCTCCAACTTGGCAAAAGGCCCACAAGAAGTGAGTAGGGCCAAAGCAATAATAAATGAAGTGGAATAGTTCCGCATAATTAGTTAAAGGACCGCAAATATAAGGGATAATTGTAAGATTTCAAATGAAATAGACTGAGCAATAAAGCATCATTTCTTCACCTGTAATTTCTTAGTGACCACATTCTTATTGTCTACAAAAAGGGTATAAAAATAAATCCCTGGCTGAAAATCTGCCACAGGAATCACTAGGCTATTTCGAGTAGGGTCTAACTCAAATTCGGCAATGGGATTTCCGATAAAGCTGGTTACTGTAATTCTTGCCTTAGCCTTGGGATTCACCAATGTATAATCTAGCTGCGCTATCCGATTACTAGGATTGGGATACACTTCTCCTAGTTTGATGTCTTGATGGGTAGCATCGGTCACAGGATCACTGGTCACGGTGTACTTCGTTTCCACAACAAAAGAATCACGCAGCGATTCATTGCTTACAAACACCAACTCAAAGCTCCCGATAGTTTCCGCTATCCCCAACTCAAATTCAAGGTAAAAATCAGTATAAATTTCACCGGGTGCTAATTTTAAAACCACCTTTGCCAAATCCTTTTTCGGGTCAAAACAAGAGTCCCCTAAACAAATTCTCATTTTTTGAGAAGAACCCACGCTTCCTCTTATGTTACGCAGAAGGTAAGTTTTTGGCTGCGACGACTCGTTGTGGAGGAGCACTGTTTTTCTCTGAGAAGTACCAATTTTTCCTGAAAACTCAATCCGTTCACTCAATACCTGCACCTGCTGCGCAACTACTATAGCCGGCAGACCTAAAAAAAGGCACAAGGTCAATTTGAGTAAGAATCTATTCATGTAAACGTTTCCTCAATAGGCGTATTTAAAAAAGAATTTGATCAGTAGCGATGCTTACGCTAAAGGTATTTAAAAAGATACAAAAATTCGGCGATCTAGCGGTTAATAGATGTTAAGTTTTTTAAAAAAATAAAAACCCTATTTAACCCTTGAATTTTGGTACACCCACTCCCTTTTATCCGCTCTTTCCATGCCATTTTCAGGAGGCATTCTATCCTTTTTCGTGGGAGATTCCTCGAAAAGATTTTTCAATTCCTTGTTGATTTCAATCACCTTTCGCCAGGAATCTATGTCCTTACGAACAGGCTTCTCCTCTCCCCGCCAACGAAAACCTTCCAGCCTACTCCATTTTTCATCTAGGTCTTGGACCGGTATGAATTTACCGTCGGGGCGAACTCCAAAATTTGACTTTTTGACTACCCCTTCATCAAAACTCAAGGCAATAGTTGCACTCAAAATTCGATTGACTCCCTGAGTTAGCGTATCACCTTCGAGTGCGTAATATAAAGACTCCCCATTTCCTGTAATTTCTAATTTACTCAATTGACCGGACTTGAAATACCCCGTCATCCTTCTTCCCTTCATTTGATTGAAATTCATCAAAGTATCTGTCAACACAGCAAAGGCCTTATTCTTCATGAGTACACGATCTAAATTTTCATTCACTAGAAAAAAAGACATGCTATCCGCAGAAATTTGACTCGCGCGATTCCACAACACTGGATCGTGGTACAAGTGGATGGTAGAATCCGAAAATTGGTAGACGAGGGAATCTGCACGCCCCGAGAGATCCGATTTTACAAGTTTAACCTGATGGAAAGCCAATAAATACCTAGCCGTATCGGATTCACTATCACGCGAGATCAATGTGTCCGCAGCTAAAAATAGGGTGTCGGTTTCAAAATATTTCCGAACTAATGCATTCCCAGTCACCTGACTGTGTTTTTCTAATTCCCAATAGGTGCCTAAATCGCCAAAAACCTCCAATTTACGTTCTTTATTCAATACGCGAACATTAGTTTTTCCCTCGTAATACCCTTTCCCTTCGTCATAGAATAACTCTTCCGCCTTTACTCTACTTTTTTCTGTTTCAACCAGCCCTTCAAAAAATTTAAATTGTTTGGCTTGGGTATCGTAAAAAATTCCTTTTTGCGCATCTAATCGGTTGCCTTCTTTGGAGATTAAATTAGTCAATCCAGGTGTTTGAGCTGTTTTTGGAACAGTCAAATAAATTAATTCTTCCGTTTTCAGGGTGTAATCTGGGTTGACAAGCACAACATCCTGTTGGAAATTAATGCGCTCAAAATTGATTTCATAGGTCCCAATTTCACTAGTTAAAACATTGACCGAATCGACTACCTTCCCTCCTTCAAAATAGGTGGCCAAATTTATTTCTCTATTGTAGTCCAAGTATTCAGTATAGAGTTTTGTTTCTTGATTGGTGAAGACTACATTTTTTCTAAGTTTGGCTATTTTGGTTGACCCGTCGTATTCCGCATACCCGCTTGTGGTCGTCACCGGATCAATCTCATCAGTGATTTGTACATTGCCATACAATTGTGCTCGATTTTCCTCCCTAAAAAAATGCGCAGAATCACAGGTGATGAGCGAATTTTGATGTTTCATTTTTACATTACCCATCAAGCGCTCAAAACCTTTTGCTCCCTGCAATAAATCTGCACTACGGATCTCCAATAAAGAAGAAGATTGCGCCAACCCAAGAAAAGGTAGACTTACCAGAATAAAAATGGGTAGAAAGAAAAAAGGAGCTTTCATAGGGAATGGAATAGAGGCAAATTTAGCAGAAAAAGCTATTTTTGATCAATGTACGACGCCTTTATCTCGCATATACAACAAAGGAAACTTTTTGAGCCAAACAAATGCTACCTATTAGCCTGTAGTGGAGGTCTAGACAGCATGGCTTTGGCACATTTACTCCATACCGCTGGAATCCAAATAGAATTGGCCCATGTTAACTTTGGCTTGCGCGATTCTGAAAGTGATCGAGACGAAGAACTCGTAAAAAGATGGGCAAGAAATCGTCATATCCCCGTACATGTCCACCGTGGAGAAACCAAAGAATGGGCAAGTACAAAAGGAATTTCGATCCAAATGGCAGCTCGAGAAATTCGCTATCAGTTTTTTGAAGAGATTCGAAAGGCCCATAATTTGGCCGGAATTGTAGTCGCACATCACGAAGACGATCAATTAGAAACTATTTTTTTAAACTTGTTGCGCGGCACCGGAATTGAAGGCCTATATGGAATGAGCGAGCGCCGGGGAGAGTTGATTCGCCCCTTGCTTCCATTTTCAAGAGCACAGCTAGCAGGCTATGCTGAAGAGGTATTATTGGCATGGCGTGAAGACCGATCCAATGCTTCCCTAGATTACAAAAGAAATAAGCTCAGACTCCAAGGTTTGCCTGCCTTGTATCAAGTCGACCCAGATACAAGAAAAAATCTTCTCCAAAGTTTTGGGAAATTAAAAGATACTGGAAAAGCTTTTTTAAGCCTTGTTGAATTATGGAAATCGCAACACCTTCAAGAAGAGGAGGGATTGATTTTATTGCCCTATACGGCATTTTCAGCGGTACAAGGAGTCGCAACCCTTTTGTTTTTTTGGTTGCGGCCCTACGGCTTCAATTCCTCGCAAGCACAGGAATTAGCAGATCATTTGAAGGCAGTCAAGACAGGAGCCTATTTTAGAAGTTCTCAATACCAGGTCAGTATGGACCGTGAAGCCCTAGTCCTTCATCCGATTCCCTCCCCATTTCCACCACTTCAAATTCCTTTTGGAGCCCAGTCCTTGGTACTTCCTGAAGGAAATTACAGAATCGATTGGCTTACCGAACTAGACTACCTGGACCGAAATCCAGCACATGCATTATTGGATGCAGCCCGTTTGGAGTACCCGCTTCAGGTCCGTGTTTGGGAGGAAGGAGACCGATTTAATCCACTAGGAATGTCCTCTGAAAAGAAAATTTCTGATTTTCTTATCGATAATAAGGTGCCACTTGGATTAAAATCAAGTGTAAAAGTTCTAGTTTCAGGAAATAAAATTGCCTGGGTAATCGGCATGAGGATTGCAGAATGGGCTAAAGTTGGTCCTTCCACTCAAAAATACCTGTACATCAAAAAAAATCAGTCATGAGGAATCCATTTTCCAAAACTTACGAACCCCAAGAATTGCGTATGTTTGACTTCTTGCAGGGCATTAAATTTTTTGAACTCCTCAAGCAGCAGGAGCTGGCCCGCCTGCTCCCTACCATGCATGAGCGAAAATATGTTCGCGATGAAGTTATCTTTTTTAGCAAAGACCCAAGTCAAGCCCTTTACCTTATTCGAAAGGGACAAGTAGACCTTACCATTGATTTAAAAGAAAATTTTGAAACAATTATGCAATTAAGACGGGGAGATGCCTTTGGAGAAAATTCACTTTTAGAAAATACAAAACGGACCTACACTGCATTAGTGAGTTCGGAAGAAGCAGAACTTCTTGTGATTCCTCAATTTGCCCTTCTTGAGATTTTTGATAGTAGCCCTAAAATTAAGGCGAAAATGATGACCTCTTTGGCGGAATTTTACAATGCAAATAACCAACGATTATTTCGATCTTACCGAGAATCTTTCGGTTTTTTTAGCCTGCGGCAAATGTTTGAGTAGCATTTGGGATTACTCAAAAAAATCCATTTCAAAAAATATCAATTGTCAACAAACTTATCCAGCAGCAGTTTCTATTCCTAAATATCCCTTAGTAACTTAGGGCCGAATTAAAAGGCATTCAAACCAAAAACCATAAAAATATGAGCAAAGTAACCGTTGTGGGTGCAGGAAATGTAGGAGCAACCTGTGCCGATGTATTGGCGTATCGTGAAGTAGCTGAAGAAATCGTTTTAATTGACATTAAAGAAGGGGTTGCCGAAGGCAAGGCACTTGATATTTGGCAAAAAGCACCGATTAATCAATACGATAGCCGTACTGTAGGAAGCACCAACGACTACAGCAAAACTGCAAATTCTGATGTGGTGGTAATTACTTCTGGATTACCTAGAAAACCTGGGATGACCCGGGATGACTTGATTGAAACCAATGCTGGAATCGTCAAGTCTGTCACAGAGAACGTAGTGAAATATTCTCCAAATGCCATCATCATTGTCGTATCAAATCCATTGGATGTGATGACTTACCAGGCGCATTTAACTTCAGGATTGCCACGCACAAAAGTTATTGGAATGGCAGGTATTTTGGATACTGCTCGCTATAGAGCTTTTCTTGCCGAAGAATTGAATGTATCAGGCAAAGAGATCCAAGCTATTTTGATGGGAGGACATGGAGATACTATGGTGCCACTACCGCGCTACACTACGGTAGCAGGTATCCCCGTTACTGAACTTGTAGCCAAAGACAAACTTGACGCCATCATCGAACGAACTAAGTTTGGTGGAGGGGAATTAGTAAAACTCATGGGTACATCTGCCTGGTATGCACCAGGGGCTGCGGCGGCGCAAATGGTAGAAGCAATATTAAAAAATCAACGACGAGTATTCCCCGTATGCATCAAATTGGATGGAGAATACGGAATTGACGATTGCTACTTAGGTGTACCAGTAATTTTAGGTAAAAATGGGATTGAAAAGGTAATTGAGTTGGCACTCAATCCCGAGGAACAACAACTGTTAGAAACCTCAAGAGGACACGTCAAGGAGGTAATGCAAGTGTTGGACCGCTTGAGCAATTAATCTGAAATCAATCTTATTTCAGGGCCTAAGACACTTTTCTTCCTGATTAGTTTCTTAGGCCTCTTTCATTCTCTACCCTACTTTTGCTTACATGAAAATCTGGAAAAGCTTGCTGGTTATTTTATTGCTGTCCTTAGGAAGCTGGGGCAGTTATGAATTGTACCAACGGTTTATTTTATCCAGACCTATCAATAGCTTGGATTTAATCTCTAACGATGTAGTTTTCCTTTTCGAAACCCATCAAGCAGATTTCACTTGGCAAACCTTGCAACAACAAGCCCTATGGGAGGAATTAGCAAAAATCCCAGTGTTTGAAACCTTAAACAAACAATTAGCTTCCTTAGATAGCCTGGTTGGAAAAAAGGGGTTTGTAATCAAAACCCTTAGAAACAAGCAAGTTACCGTCAGCTACCATGCAGTCGGGTCGGATAAATTTAGTCTACTTTATACCGTAAATTTTGGAGTCACTTCTGGCAATGAGTTTTTGAAAGACCTGCAACAACTAGAAATCCCCGCTACCCGCTTTCAATCAAGAAAATATAGCAATCAAGAAATTATTGACATTTTTAACGCAAGTAACAGTGTTCAATGGAGCATTACCTTGCTCAACAATGTAGTACTGATCTCCTCCTCTTCGTTTGTAATTGAGGAGGCTATTCGATTATTCTTGAGTGAAGATGCTGATCCAATTTCTCACAAATTAACCGGACAGTCTACCCATTCATCTGGGTTTGGAAGACTAGTACTTTCCTCTAAAGGATTTGCCAAACTGCTCAATGGAGTAAGTACAAAAAAGTCCTTTCCTATGCTACAGGAACTTAAAATATCCGATCACTTGATGGCATTGAACTTGGAATTTGAAAAGGAACAATTGATTTTTAAAGGCCCTGTTTTTGGACTTCCGGAAGTAGATTTTTTACCTGCTATTCAAGCACAATTCCATGAATTTGAAAGCGTAATTCCCTTACGAACGCACACAATCACCCAATTTAACCTAAAGGATTTCTACGAAACTCAAAAAATTCAACATCGCTCCTTTGAGGCTAAATCAACCGTAAGTGGAGAGGTTCAAACACGTCTTATTGACAGAGGATTTTATGATTATTTAAGTGGTGAGCAGTATTTTTTAGAGCTTGAATCGCCGACACCCCCTCAAAAGAATTTAGCACTTTTGTTAAAAAGCGAACAACCTGAACAAGCCTGGCAACTTCTAAAAGAATACAGGGACACCACAGATTTCTACCCAATTGATCAGTATTTAGAACAGCAGATACTACTATTTCCGGAGGAAAATTTTCCTGCCCACCTCTTCAATGGACGATTTGAAGGATTTAGTCAAACTTACATCACCCAGTTAGGCTCAATCCTTATTATGAGTAATTCTGCTAAAGGAATGAAATGGCTTATTGACGATTATATTCAAGGAAACACTTGGGCAAAAAATCCGGAAAAAATTAAAAATCTCCTATCTCCAAAAACAGGATTCAGCAAAACCTTTTTGCTTTCAAAAATTTGGCAGCAGTGGATCCAAACTACAAATCCAAGTTGGAGCACATTCCTTCAAAAATATAGAGCTGAGCTTCAACCCTTTACCTCCATGGGAGTTCGTATCCAACAAAGTTCATCTGGCCCAGAAGCTTCTCTCTTCATCAATTATTCCAAGGAGGGGTCTACCACTACCCAAGAGGTAAAATCATTTGAATTAGCCAATGAAAAAGAGTTGGCCTTTTCCGAAACTTTGACCTATGGACCAAAAGCAATCAAAAACTTTAACGACGGTACAGAGGACTTAATCGTTCAAGATCAAAACATGGTCCTTTACCTAATTAATTCTACTGGAGAACAGGTATATACGCAACAATTAGATGGGCCTCTAATTGCTGACCCTATCCAAATTGATTACTACACCAATGGAAAACTACAGGTATTACTTGCTACAGCCGAAAAACTATATGCGATTGACCGACTGGGTGACCCCTTACCTGGATTTCCTTTAGCATTGGTAGGTGAGAAAATTACAAACTTTAGCCTAGTAGATTACGACAATAACAAATCCTATCGATTTTTCATAGCTACGGAGGCTGGCAATTTATGGCTCTTGGATAAATCGGGACAAGCCTTGGAAGGCTGGAATCCAATGCCTCTAGGGGAGCCCACCTTAGGAGCTCCTTTTCATGCAAGAGTCCCTGGCAAAGGCGATTTTATGGTTTCCCTAGGTATTTCTAGTAAACTTTATTTGTTTAATCGAAGAGGAGAACTCCAAACAAAATCTCCACTTCAACTACCCCAGGAGATAAGCGGCCCACTAGTACTTAAGAAAGGAGCAAATCCAATCTTACAAGGCATAACCACCCAGGGAGTAGTGGTTGAATTGTCTTTTGATGGAGAAATTATAAAACAAAACCAACTACAGAAAGCCAATCGAGATGATCAATTTCGTAGCACAGTAGATCCAAAAGGAGGAACTAGCTTATTTCTTTCAGAACAATTTAATAAAGTGCAACTATTTGATAATCAGCTTAAAGAATTAATGACAGTACCCAAGGAAGGAAACGATGTTTGGGTAGGTTTTTATGATTTTGGGCCCACAAGGAAAATTATTACTATTACAGATTTGGAAACCAAACTTGGGTACATTTACGATAGCAAAGGCAGTTTACTTATTAATTCCCCTCTACCAAGTGATGGGGAAATCCAAGTCAGTCACCATCCAAATTTAGGCCAATACCACCTAAGAACTCGAGAGGGAAAAAGACTCATGGAGTTTTTGATTCCAGATTAAGAAAAAATTAGCACTGCTTTTTTATAAAAAGAGACTATTTCACGTCAAAGTAGGTGCGAACTAGTATCAATTCTCCATTCACTTTTTGCTGCTCCCAGTGCAAATAGGTCCCCTCCAAATCAGGGAGCTGAGTGCTTACTTTATCTGTATGTGCTCCCCAGAAGAGAATCGTTCGCCAATCAGGAATACGCAAACTGCTAGATGGTTTTTCAAATTGCCGAACATCCATACGTAAGGCAGGCTGTAAGCCTGAGTAGTCAAAAAAACGCGCGGCTGGTGCCAAAGGAAATAATCCAAAATTATTGGAATAGCTGGAGAAACTAAGTACGCCAGGATAAATCCGGTCATTCAGGTAAAACTCACGATTCAACACTTCCAAGGATTGGAGAAATTTGGGGTTAAATCCAGCCAATAAGTCTGAATCGAAAACTGGCATCGCATCGACTAAGATGAGGGGATTCTCATCGAACACATTTTTATCTGCCTCATTCAAAAGTCGAAATGTTTTTTTCTTATCCTTCATCCGAACGGATACACTAGGGACATATTCTTTTAAGATGGTTTCAACAGTTTCAAATCGAGTATAATCATCTAGATTAAACGTGTAGTCCGCAACAAAACCAGTAACCACTTCAAATGGATTCTGACTTGCATCTTCTAAATAATTTGCTTGGATCACTGCTGCCTTGAGCAGAGGTTGAAGCAGCGGAAGGTCCTCTTCTGCTAAATACAGTTCAGGAAAATTAAAGTCAGCGCGAAACTGAGTAGTGATCAAGGGAGAAACCAATTCCAATCCTGGAATTTCATCCCCATTCTCCAATTGTACAATCAAACGATCCCAATGCCGAAGTCCCCCTGCATCAAAAATAAGAGTCCCCGATTCATCCACATGATCGGTAAATAACGCACTTTTACTTCCATGAAGCGAAAGAAAATAGGTAAGTGTCGCATCCAAATTTGAAACTTTTGCTTGAACTAGGTGTCCAAAAAGTTCAGGAAAAATCCCCTTTGACGACAGCGGCTCGTACACTTCTTCTGCTGACCATTGCCGATGTTCCTCTTTCAAAAATGGGTTAGCAATAGCAATTCCTGATGCAACCACGGAGGAAGGAATTCTGGACGAAGTGAAATCCACCCTTTCTCCCTTGGAATAACTGTTGGATATTAAATTTAAGTTTCGTTTAGATAACTCTGTCTCCTGGGGAGGGATTTTTGGATTGATAATCGTAACAAACTGCTGTGCGATTCCTTGCTCAAAATTCAAATACGGACTGATTCTTGTATACACGCGAACCAAATACTGATCTGAAGGTATCTGGTCGGATAAGGGAATAAAATTCAATGCCTTCCCTTCTTGCAATGGAACCTTCACATGGGCAATTGAGTTGGAATTTCGATCAATCAATTCTGCATACAATACCTGTGAGGGGCTGGGTATTTCTCCAAGATTTACTTGGGCTTGAAACCAAATTTTTTCGCTTGAAAAATAAAGGGTTTTTGGGGTATGGAAAAACACCTGTTCTTCCCTTGGAGCCTCTTGGCCATAGGTGATGGATCCCCAATTGATAAAGAGGATTAGTATACTCAAAAACTGGAAGGGAAGATGGGAGTTTCTTACTTCCAAATCGTTTATAGTTTTCTGCATAGCATTAATCTATCCAAAATGAGGGTTTTAGTGGAGAAGCATACAAGGTACAATCCGTGCATCTTTTAGAAGTAGGAAAATACCCAACAATTGATGTCCCAACCATTAAAGGCCTTGCAGGAACTACTGCCCCATTTCCAAAAGTGGCCTCATAGTCCTTGGCAAGCACTGCATCTTCTCCTATGGTACAATCATTGAATTCTGGATTAAGATAATTCCAAGGGCTTACATCCTCTAAATTGATGTAAACTCTTTGCTGTCGAATCACTCCCAAACTTACTTGTCCAAGCACCGGACTATTTGCATCATCCAAACTTTTGATATTTCCTCCAATCAATGAGGGAAGGGGGCTAAAGATAGAACCAATATCCTCTGTGTTTTTCTTTAAAATTTCCCAAAAAGGGACATCCTCAGAAGAAATTCCTTTTTGGGAAATTAGAATGCTGTATCGTTCCATGATTCTTTCATCTCCTTTTGGGATCTCAGTTATGGTTTTTTGGAAAACCACTTGATCCCGAAACCTAGAACTTGTTTCCAGAAGTATTCCTGGGCTAACTTCAGATTTGAAGCAGAGCGAATTTTGCTCCTGTGCGGTCCGGGTCCTTACCTCCTTTTCTGCTGGTATATAGACGTACGGACTACGAATCCGAGGCCTATAAATCCATGCCTCTTCAAATGTCCATAAAAAGTCATCGGCATCTGCTGTTCCTTGGGTGGAAACAAATACCTCAACGCCTTCTTCATCCCTCTTAAAACCTGCATCCAAAATGGCTGGGGTAACAATTGGCAAGAGTGATTCCGAAACATAACGTTCCCCAGAAGTTAAGGTGATTTCTAGTACGTAGGTTTGTTGCTCGTCTATGTCTTTTTCGAAAAGGTAGATTCCTGGAGTGGATTCAGTAAGTGGAAAGGACTGCCCACTAGAATTCTTGAGTACCACGATTGCTCCCTGTTCAGGTGCAAATGCATCCTCTGCAGCTAAGGGGACAGTTCGGCTTAGCTTTAATTCGCTTTTTAAACCCTGAGTATCTAGGTATCCTTCTACCACCAAGACGCGCAATTCCGTTGCAGGAACCTCCGGTTCGTAGGGAGTCCTACAACCCAAAAATAAGGTTAGAATAACCAAAAAAAGGCTTCCCAAGTTTCGCATTAAAATCTAAAGTTATAGGTGATAAATGGGATAGGCTCAGCAAAAACAGCAAGCTGGTATCCTTTCAATTTTCCCCCTTCTGGTATAAAATAAATGGAATATGCGTTGTCTCTTCCAAGAATATTATATACCCCGAAGGACCAAGAGGCATGGGCCAATTTGGACACTTTGTGATTCCCTTCAAGATTAACTGAAAAGTCCATTCGGAAATAATCAGGAACTCTGAATGAGTTTCTATCGGAAAAATAAACCCGCTCCGAACCACCATAATTAAACTTAGCAATTGGTAAGGTTACCGGCCTACCCGTACTGTATTTCCCTGCAAGAGTGACATTAATCCGCTTACTTAACTCGTAATTTCCCACAAAATTTGCATTGTGTGGCTGGTCAAAATTACTTGGATACCATTCCGAACGGTTGATCTGCTCTTTTTTCTCACTAGGCTTTGTCTGCATCAAGGATCTACTGTAGGTATAGGCTAAGGAACCATTTAATTTTCCTTGAGCCTTCTTCACATACAGCTCCATTCCATATGCCTTGCCTTGAGTAACCAGCACTTCTTGTTCTATTCGGTCATTCAGCACAATGCTAGCACCAGAACGGTAATCCAGTAATTGCTGCATGGAACGGTAATATAGTTCTGCCGAAAATTCAAGAGCTCCTTGTTGCAAATTTTTAAAATACCCCAAAGCATATTGAATACCCCGTTGGGGCTTTAAGAAGGAGTCACTCAATTTCCAAGTATCTGTAGGAGTAATCACAGAAGAGTTACTTAAGAGGTGAATATTTTGTCGCATAGAATTGATCCCCGCTTTCAAGGAACTGCTATTAGACATCGCATAACGTCCCGAAAATCGAAACTCAGGACCATGGTACGATTGAACTGATTTTCCAGCTTGAAATTGAGTTTCACCCGTAATGTTCTCTTTGAAATAGGGTTCGCCCGCGGCATAGACCGGAAGCGTTTGAGGACCCAAATAGGAATAAAAGTTGTAGCGCAAACCCCCGCTTACCGCCCATTGCTCATTGATCTCCACTTCATCTCCCAGGTATACAGACCAATCCATTGCAGTTTCAGGAGCCACCTGATCTGGGATCACCCCACTTTCCGATCCAAAAGGGATAATTTCTCCAGGATTAAGTTGGTAGTGAATACCGTGTATGCCATAAGTCAATAGGTGATTATCTCCTTTTTCTTGACGAAACTGTGCCTTAATAAATTGCTGACGGATATCAAATCGATATTGGTAGGCATTGAGTGGGTTATCTTCCCCTTCTACCTCAAAATCATACCCATCCTGACCCACTGAAAAGTTTGCTTCTAATGCATCGCTAAAATAATGGGTCCACGTAAGTGCTACATTTTGATTGGAATAGCTATAGACCGTATCTGGATCAAATTGAAATGAATCTTTACTAAAGTATCCCGAGAGTCGAAGTTTGTCCTTTGGGCTCAATTCGTGCTCTATTGTTCCATTAAAATCAGAAAATGCAGCTCTGCTCGCTCCCAAATCTATTTTATCGGATAAGAAATCAAGTAACCAGTCTGAATAGGTAAGCCGTGATCCTAAAATAAAGGTGGTCTTTTCACCTAAAGGCCCCTCCAAACTGAATCGACTCGTCATTGGACCAATTCCTCCAGAACCTCCGATTTTATCAGTACGCCCTTTCTTAGGGGTCACCTGCAATACAGAAGAAAGCCTTCCTCCGAGGCTAGCAGGAATTCCAGACTTATATAATTCAACCCCTCCTACCATATCGGAATTAATCGCAGAGAAAAATCCAAATAAATGCGAAGGATTGAAAAGTGTATTTTGATCCATCAAAATTAAGTTTTGATCCGCAGCACCTCCACGAACATTAAAACCTACACTAGCTTCTCCTGCCGTATTCACTCCAGGCATGGTCAATAATCCTTTTATGATGTCTACCTCCCCCATCACGGCAGGAAGCCTTCTCATCTCTTGGACAGAAAGCGACTGCACTCCCATTTCAGGCCGAGCCACTTGCGACATTGCCCCGGAACGCACCACCACTTCATTTAATGAAAATATTCCTTCCCCAATACTCAATTCTAGTGTGGCATCACCTTGTATCGTTAACAATCGCTGTTCGGTATAGCCTCCAATATTTTGAATAAATAAGGTTTTATTTCCTTTGGGTACTAGCAATTCAAATCTTCCTTCCTTATTGGTTACCGCTTGTCGCATGGCCTCTTTTTCATAGACAATTGCGCCTTCGATAGGAAGATTATTTTCCAAACTGTTTACTGTCCCTTCGAGTTTTGCCTCAGTCCCTGGCCCAGGTACACCGATCGTGTATCGACGATTTCGAACAAACTCATCTTGTATAGCCGAACTTAGGGAAGTGGCTTTAGAAGGTGCCTGAAAATAATTAGGAAGAAAATCAACTGCTTTCTTTTCTCCCTTAAACACAAACACTTCCAATTCTTTGGAAATCGTATAAGTGAATTCCGATTTCAAAAAAATGACACCCAATACATCCTCTAACTTATCTCCATTTGCCTGTAAATTAACAGTAACTTCAGCCAACTCTTCCTTCTTGAAAATAAACCGATAGGGGCTATCCTTTTCTACCAATTCAACGAATCTTTCAAAGGAAATCCCAGTAAAAAGTCCTGTAATACGAGACTCTTTCTGCTGTGCAAAGGCGGAAATGGATAAAACACAAAAAAGTAGGCCTAGAAAACTGGCAACATAAAGTTTTTTACGCGTCATTTTAATTGGGGATAAGTCACCAAAAATTGCAATAAGGCCTCCGGTGATTTTTTGAATTGAAGCCCCTTATCCTTTACCTCTTTTTTAAGTTGTTTGGAAGAAAGTCCCAAAGCAGCCACAGCTTGAGATAAATTTTTGATGGAAAAAAACTTTCCATCCCTCCAAATATAGTAGGCTTCTTTTTCAACATACTCCCCATCAAATCGTGAAAGCTCACGGAGGGATTTAGTAGTTTTATACCGCTTGGCTAATGCAAGTGCTGTACCTTGACCCACTACTTCATATATCCCATTTCCATGATGAATAAACGATTCATTCCCAGGAAAATAGCGGAAGAGTTGCCCTTTACTTAGCGTAAACCCATCAATTTTCTCCGGTTTAATCAAAATTTTCTGATTAAAAATTGGGTGAAATGTCACGAGTTGATCACGATAAATATCATAAATCAAAGGGACCTCTGGATAGGTAATTCCATTTATTCGTAAGCTACCAACTTCAAATTGTCTTGTTAGAAAATAAGGATCTCCTTTAATTAAAGAGGAGGGAGCTGCATATTGACCTCCTGTGATCAGTTCTTGAAAAAAAGGAATTTTATCTTGATAGGAAGTTAAAAAAGGCAAATCAACAGTAGCTACTTGACCATAGCCCTTCGGAAGAAAAGTCATCAACAAAACCGTTAGAAAAATTAAGCTACGCATGGTGAAAAATACGATTGAATATTCGAATTAATTTTATTTATTGAAAATATGTTTAAATGGCCAGCTAAACATTTAAACGGAAAAGAAAGGCAATCCAATGACAACAAGAAGACAGGTAATCAAAACCCTAGCCCTTACCCCTGCGGTAGGAGCACTCAGCTTGGGTACTCAAGCCCAAGCTCACATACAGGAAGAAACGAGGTTTATTTTCTCCCTAAATACCAGTACTGTGAGAGGCCAAAAACTAAGCCTCCCCAAATTAATTGAATTAGCTGCCCGAGCAGGCTACCAAGGTATTGAACCTTGGATGATGGAAATTGAAGGTTACCTAAAAGAAGGAAATAGCATTGCCTCCCTAAAAAAATTAGCCAATGATGCAGGAATCACCTTGGTAGATTGTATTGGATTTCCTACTTGGATGGCCCAGGATGAAGAGAAAAGTAAAGCAGGATTTATACAAATGGAAAAAGAAATGGGGATCCTTGCTGAACTCGGTTGCACACGTGTTGCTGCTCCAGCAATAGGTGCCGAAGCCCCATTGGACCTCCTAAAAGCGGGCGAACGCTACAAAAAGCTCTTAGACTTGGGTAGAAAAACAGGCGTAATGCCTCAACTAGAGTTTTGGGGCGCTTATCCAGCCTTCTTTCACTTGTCTCAAGCACTTGCTGTAGCTGCTGCCGCAGATGATTCAGATGCTAAAATATTAGCGGATGTGTACCACTTATTTCGAGGGGGCTCAGGCTTCGAAGGTCTGAAATTAATAGATGGGCAAGCTATTTCTATTTTCCATCTGAACGATTTTCCAAATGATATCCCAAGAACGAGCCAGCAGGACAAGGATCGGGTATTTCCTGGAGATGGAGCTGCACCATTACAATCTTTGTCAGAAACCTTACGAAAAAAAGGGGGTGAGATTGTTTTATCTTTGGAATTATTTAATCCTTCCTATTATGCTATGGATCCAAATTATGTAGCCAAAACAGGATTGGAGAAAATGAAACAGTTTTTCTAAGGATCGAGGTAAATTAACTCGAATCTTAAAAAACAAATCCTACACGAATCAAATAGGGCTCGCTGTAATAAGAGCCTAGGTTACTGTGACGGAGATTGTATAGAAAGGTAAAATTGGCTCCTCCTCGAGCTCCAAATGGGGTAAAATAACCTGCTCCAACAAAAAATGCTTCTGTCCAAGTACGCTGAAATTTATCTTGTGCATAATTGTAGGCATTCCAATTGATTGATTCTACTTCGGAATAGGCAAAAATATTGGGAAGCACGTTGTAACGGCCAAAAACTCGCCCTCCAAAGGAAGAACCTTCGGATCCTTGAAAACGGTTGTCTTGATAGTACTGATAGGTGGCTCCTAAACCAGTAGAAAATTTAGAGCTAAGCATCAGCCCTGTAAGTGGAGAAAGGTCAATTAACGTAACGGTCCCTAGTTGCAAGCCAATGCTTCCACCATAATAAATCCGGTCTTTTAATTTGAATTTTGCCTCTGGATCAATCTCCCGTTGGGCCATAGCGGAGAGAACAATTCCAAAATTAAGAAATAGAAAAAAGACTAGCCGCTTATTCTTCAACCACCACATAAAGGTCTTCAGTAGGTTTCTTCATGAGGTATTTTTCTCGGGCAAATTTTTCCAATAATTCAGGATTTCCAAAAAGAGCATTGCGGTCCTGCTGAATTTGGTTTTTTTTCATCCTATAATATTCTTTCTGATCCTCTAGCTCCCAAAGCCGCTTAGTCAGACGCCATTGGGTTGGCAAGTTGTTGGAGTCAATAAAAATCATCCAAACCAAAAAAGCTAGGGTTGCCAAAACGTAAAAATTACTACTGTATTTAAGTATTTTTTTCATAGAGGGCGCTTTGGATGACTAATTTACAAAAATTAGGTAAAAAAAAGACAGTCCCGAAATTCCGGGACTGTCGATTTGAATTTATTTCAGTAGATTTTATTTCAATCTACCCTTAAATACTGCAGAATCACCTAATTGCTCTTCGATACGAAGCAGCTGATTGTACTTAGCCATACGATCAGATCTTGAAGCAGAGCCTGTTTTGATTTGACCACAATTTACTGCTACTGCCAAATCAGCGATAGTCGAATCCTCTGTTTCTCCAGATCGATGAGACATCACCGCAGTAAATCCAGCCTTGTGCGCCATGCTAATTGCATTCAAAGTTTCAGTCAACGTACCAATTTGATTTACCTTAACTAAAATGGAGTTGGCAGATTTTTCTTCAATCCCACGCTTTAGAAAGTTGACATTGGTCACAAACAAATCATCCCCTACTAATTGTATTTTGGATCCAATTTTCGCGGTAAGCATCGCCCATCCCGCCCAATCTTCTTCTGCACAACCATCTTCGATGGAATCAATTGGATATTTTTCAGTAAGTTCAGCTAAATACGCTACTTGTTCTTCTCTGGAACGTACCTTTCCATTTGGACCTTCAAACTTAGAATAATCGTATTTTCCATCCTTGTAAAATTCGGAAGATGCACAATCCAAGGCAATGGTCACATCGTCTCCAGGACGGTAGCCAGCCTTTCTGATGGCATCAAGAATACAGGCGAGTGCTTCTTCAGTCCCTCCAGAGAAATTGGGAGCAAAACCACCTTCATCACCAACCGCCGTACTCAAATGCTTGTCATGTAGGATTTTTTTCAAGTTGTGAAAGATCTCTGCACCCCAACGAATTGCTTCGGAGAAACTGCTTGCTCCAATTGGGCGAACCATAAATTCTTGGAAGGCAATAGGCGCATCAGAGTGAGAGCCTCCGTTGATAATATTCAACATAGGTACCGGAAGCGTATTGGCGTTCACTCCACCGATGTATCGATAGAGTGGCTGTCCAGATTCCATGGCAGCAGCTTTAGCTACTGCAAGGGAAACTCCCAAAATGGCATTGGCTCCCAACTTACTTTTGTTGGCTGTACCATCCAATTCAATCATGATCTGATCGATGGTATTTTGTTCGAAGACATCCATTCCCACCAATTCTGGCGCAATGATGTCATTGACATTGGAAACAGCTTTCAGCACGCCTTTTCCTAGGTATTTACTCTTATCTCCATCGCGGAGTTCTACGGCTTCATTGATGCCGGTGGAGGCGCCACTAGGTACCGCAGCTCTTCCAAATGCTCCATTTTCAGTCACTACATCTACCTCTACGGTAGGATTTCCTCGTGAATCAAGAATTTGTCTTGCATGAATAGATTGAATCAACGTCATGTGTTTACAGGTTTGTTAGTAGAATTAATTTTTTGTAATCAGGGAAACAAAGTCATCAAAAAGGTATCGGGAATCATGAGGTCCTGGAGATGATTCAGGATGGTATTGAACCGAAAAGGCAGGTTTATTTTTCAGTTTAATTCCTGCTACCGTATTGTCATTTAGATGGATATGTGTGATTTCAACTTGCTCATTTTTTTCAGCATCTTCCCGCACAACATTGAATCCATGGTTTTGGGAAGTTATTTCACTTTTTCCAGTCATCAAATTTTTGATAGGATGATTTAAACCGCGATGCCCGTGGTGCATTTTATAGGTAGAAATCCCTACTGCTTCTGCCAAAAGTTGGTGGCCCAAACAAATTCCAAAAACAGGCTTGTTCGTCCCCAAAATATCTTTTACCGTAGCCACGGCATAGTCCATAACAGCAGGATCTCCTGGACCATTGGAAAGAAAATAACCCTGTGGATTCCAATCTTCCATCTCAGCTAGGGAAGTTTTTGCAGGAAATACTTTACAATACACCCCTCTAGAAGCCAAATTTCTCAGAATATTTTTTTTGATTCCAAAATCCAAACAAGCTATTTTAATAGAAGATGTAGGTTCCCCGAAAAAGAAAGGTTCTTGCGTACACACTTTGGAAGATAATTCAAGTCCATTCATGTCTGGAATTTGAGCTAGCTCTTGTTTAAGACCTTCCAAATCACCTTCATATGCAGAACTGATAATGGCATTCATAGCTCCTGCATCCCGAAGGTGGCGTACGAGCTTACGAGTATCGATATCGGCAATACCTGTTATCCCTGCTGAAACCAAATAGTCTTGCAAGGAACTAGAGGCATCTAGTCGAGAAAAGACTTCTGAAAAACTATTTACTACGATGCCAGCCACACAGGGTGCCGCTGACTCTACTTCTTCAGGATGGACGCCGTAATTTCCAATATGTGAGGACGATGTCACCACTATTTGACCGGTATAGGAAGGGTCCGTATATATTTCCTGATATCCTGTCATTCCGGTATTGAAGCAGATTTCGCCGCCATTGGTACCTGGAGCACCGACGAGGGTCCCTGAGAAGACCGTGCCATCTGCGAGAAGAAGGGTAGCTTTTTGTTTAGTCATTTCTTAAAAATTTGCCCAAAGTTAATAAATCTTGGGGAGGGTAGGATGTGGATAAGAAATAAAAAAAGGATTGAACGAAGTCCAATCCTTTTTAAGTTGAAAATTCTTTCCACTTATTTCTCCTCAGTCTCTTCATCAGAAGTTTCTGCAGTAGGAGTTTCTTCTGTTGCCGCTTCTGCAACAGGAGCTGATGATTCTTCCACTACTTCTGCTTCAGCAACTGGAGTTCCTTCGCTAATTTCTGCTTCAACAGCTGGAGTCTCTTCTACTACTACTGCTTGGGGAGCAGCAGGAGCTGGAGTGCTCGCAGCTGTACCAGTAGATCTTCTAGATCTTCTTGTAGTCTTTTTCGCAGGAGCTGCATCTTTCAACATCAATTCGTTGAAATCAACTAGTTCGATAATGCACATTTCAGCGTTATCACCCAGACGAAACCCAGTTTTAATAATACGGGTATATCCTCCTGGACGTGTTCCTACTTTCTCAATCACTTCACCAAAAAGAGCTTTGATAGCCTCTTTGCTTTTTAAGTAGGAGAAAGCAATTCTTCTATTGTGCGTTGTATCTTCTTTTGCTCTGGTCACCAGAGGCTCTACAAACTTCTTCAATTCTTTCGCTTTGGCAAGCGTAGTGGATATACGCTTGTGAAGAATCAGAGAAGTTCCCATATTGGAAAGCATTGCTTTTCTATGCGAAGCAGTTCTGCCCAGGTGGTTTATTTTCTTACCGTGTCTCATTGTTAATTATTCTTCATCAAGTTTGTACTTAGAAATGTCCATACCAAAAGTTAGACCTTTCTCCTGGATCAGCTGCTCCAATTCGGCTAATGATTTTTTACCGAAGTTTCTAAATTTCATCATGTCTGAAATTTCAAGTCTAGCAAGATCTCCTAGAGTTCTCACGTCAGCTGCTTTCAAGCAATTAAAGGCACGAACCGAAAGGTCGAGATCCCCTAATGAGGTTTTAAGAAGCTTACGCATGTGAAGGAATTCCTCATCGATTGGCTCAGGCTCAGCAACTCCAGTGGAGTCTAGAACCATGGTTTGATCTGAGAAAAGCATGAAATGCTGAATCAAAATTTTAGCTGACTCTTGCAGTGCTTTTTCTGGGTGAATTGAACCATCCGTATGCACTTCTAAAATCAATTTTTCAAAATCTGTCTTCTGCTCTACTCGTGTATTTTCAACGCTATACTTTACATTTTTGATCGGTGTAAAGATGGCGTCAATTGAAATCTGTCCAAAAACCTGGTCTTTTGGTTTGGATTCTTCTGCAGGTAAATATCCCCTCCCTTTCTCAATTGTCAACTCAATCTCAAAATTCTTGGTTTGGTCAATGTGACAAATAACCAATTCGGGATTGAGCACTTCAAAAGAAGAAGTAAATTTAGCTATGTCTCCTGCTGTAAAAACAGACTGATTTTTGATTTCTACGGCAATTTTTCCATCGAAAGCATCGTGTACTTTCTTGAAACGAACCTGCTTTAGATTCAAAATGATGTCTGTCACATCTTCTACTACACCTTCTACGGTGGAAAATTCATGAACCACTCCTGGGATTTTGATAGAAGTGATGGCGTATCCCTCCAAGGAAGAAAGTAGAATTCTTCTTAGGGCGTTACCGATCGTAACTCCATAGCCTTTTTCAAGCGGTTTGAATGTGAATAAGCCATGAAAATCATCGGCTTTTTCCATTACCACTTTTTCGGGCATTTGAAATGCTAGTATGGACATATATTTCGTTCTGTTTTAGCTGGAAATAGTGAAATATTACTTAGAGTAAAGTTCGACGATGAGCTGTACTTTGATATTCTCAGGTATATCGTCTCTGCTAGGAATCGTCACAAATTTACCTGACATCGAGGCATTGTCCCACTCTAACCAGGAATACCTAGATGTACCTCTACCCGCCAAACTGTTGGTGATTGCCTCAAGAGACTTAGAACGCTCTCGAACGGATACCACATCACCTGGCTTTAAGGTGTAAGAAGGAATGTTAACCAGTTCACCGTTTACCAAGATGTGCTTGTGCGATACAAGCTGTCTTGCGCCACGACGAGTTGGGGAAATTCCCAAACGGTATACGGTGTTATCCAAACGAGCTTCAAGAAGCTGTAATAGGTTTTCACCAGTAATACCTGATTTTCTAGAAGCAAGGTCAAACATCTTCGCGAACTGTCTTTCCAAAACGCCATAGATGTATTTTGCTTTTTGCTTCTCTGCAAGCTGAACTGCATATTCAGACTGCTTCTTTCTTCTACCACGACCATGCATTCCTGGAGGGTAGTTTTTCTTTTGAAGTGCCTTGCTATGCCCTTCAATCGCTTCTCCAAATCTTCTGGAGATTTTTGCTTTAGGACCTGTATATCTTGCCATGCTTTTACTTTTTTAAAGTTAAACTCTTCTACGCTTAGGTGGACGACAACCGTTGTGCGGCATAGGTGTCACGTCAATAATAGTCGTTACATCTAATCCTACATTTTGCAAGGTTCTGATCGCTGATTCACGACCTGCGCCTGGACCTTTTACGAACACTTCAATTTTTCTCAAACCGAGTTCGTAAGCTACTTGACCACAATTTTGTGCAGCCATCTGTGCAGCATATGGAGTATTCTTCTTGGATCCTCTGAAACCCATTTTACCGGCAGAAGCCCATGAGATCACTTGACCTGAGATGTTGGTAATGGAGATAATGATATTGTTGAAGGAGGCTTTGATATGTGCCTGACCAACCGCTTCTACCTTTACTACTCTTTTTTTACCTTTTGCTTTATCGTTTCTTTTCTGAGCCATAATCTAAATCAGATTTTATTTAGTTGCTTTCTTTTTGTTAGCAACAGTCTTACGCTTCCCTTTTCTAGTTCTGGCATTGTTTTTAGTGCCTTGTCCACGAACAGGAAGCCCTTTTCTGTGTCTCAAACCTCTATAACATCCAATATCCATCAATCGCTTGATATTCAATTGAATTTCCGACTTCAATGCACCCTCTGTTCTGAATTCCTCAGCGATGATGTTACGAATAGCGGTTGATTCCTCGTCGTTCCATTCACCAGCTTTCTTATCTAAAGAAATACCGGCTTTGCTTAGGATCGCTTTGGCTGAACTTCTTCCAATTCCGAAGATGTAAGTAAGTCCAATTTCGCCGCGCTTATTGTCTGGTATGTCTACACCTGCAATTCTAGCCATGATTAACCTTGTCTTTGTTTATACTTAGGATTTTTCTTGTTGATGACGTATAGTTTCCCCTTTCTTCTGATCAACTTACAGTCAGCGCTTCTTTTTTTGATAGATGCCTTTACTTTCATATGCTCTTTGTTTTATGTTTCGGCCCGAAGAAATCTAGCTAAAAAGTGGTAGTTCCTATTGGAAAACTTTTTTTGCTCGATTTCATATCAGTCTATTTATATCGATATACAATTCTGCCTTTTGATAAATCATAGGGAGACAATTCTAACTTCACCTTATCTCCAGGAAGGATTTTGATGTAATTCATTCGCATCTTTCCTGAAATATGAGCAATCAATTGATGTCCATTTTCAAGTTCTACTTTGAACATCGCATTAGACAACGCTTCCACAATGGTGCCGTCTTGCTCGATTGATGTTTGTTTTGCCATATTAGAATTTAAAGTTCTCTTCTATGTATTTATGGGTAGTTAACACTTCTGTTCTATCTTCAAATATTGCAATGGTATGCTCATAATGCGCGGATGGCTTCCGGTCTGCAGTTCGGATTGTCCAACCATCTTTCTCTTGGACAATATTTCGCGTTCCAAGATTAATCATGGGCTCAATTGCAATAACCATTCCTTGTTTCAACAAGGGGCCACTGCCTTTCTTGCCGTAATTGGGAACCTCTGGCGATTCGTGAAGCTTTCGTCCTAACCCATGTCCGACTAATTCTCGAACTACGGTATACCCTTTAGCCTCTACAAATTTTTGGATCGCATGGCCGATATCACCAATACGATTTCCAAATACAGCCTGTTCAATTCCCAAATAGAGCGAATCCTTGGTGGCGTTAAGTAATGCTAAGACAGACGGGGGTACTTCACCTATGGGGTATGTATAAGCGGAATCGCTATGAAAACCTTGGTGAAAGACTCCACAATCTACCGAGATTATATCGCCATCTTTCAATTCGTACGCACTGGGAAAACCATGAACAACAACTTCGTTCACAGAAATACAGAGTGCGCTAGGAAACCCGTTGTAGCCCTTAAAAGAAGGTACTGCTCCGTGATCCCTAATAAACTCTTCAGCAATTTTATCTAAGAAAGAAGTCTTTACTCCTTCCTTGACTTCCTTAGCAATCGCTCCATGAGCTCTTCCAAGAATGTCGGCACTTTCTTTTATTCGTTCAACTTCTTCCGAAGTTTTGTAATGAATCATTAGGACGCAACCTCGTAATTCGAAGGATTGTTTTTAACGTTACCGCTTTTCATCATTCCTTCGTAATGCCTCATTAACAGATAACTCTCAATTTGACGAAGGGTATCCATAATTACTCCTACCATGATCAATAAAGAGGTTCCACCAAAGAATTGAGCAAACTCACCACCAACACCAGCAACAATTGCAAGTGCAGGAAGAATGGCAACAGCTGACAATAAAATGGAACCTGGTAGCGTAATTTTTGAAATGATGCTATCAATAAACTCTCCAGTCGGTGCACCAGGCTTAATCCCTGGAACAAATCCACCATTTCGTTTCATATCTTCCGCCATTTGCTCTTGATTTACCGTAATCGCTGTATAGAAAAAGGTAAAAACAATAATTAATGTAGCAAAAAGCAGATTGTACTGCCATGAAGTAAAGTCTGAGAAGGTGGTTCCAATGTAATTAGCAATATCACTTTCTCCAGCCCAAATCTGTGCAATTAAAGCAGGTACAAACATCAAAGATTGTGCAAAAATAATTGGCATTACACCAGATGCATTCACTTTAATAGGAATGTATTGACGCTGTCCACCATATACTTTTCCACCCACTACTTGTTTCGCATATTGTACGGGAATTCTTCGAGTGGCTTCGGTTAATGCAATTACACCGACAACCACAAAGAATAAAACCAATGCTTCAATTATCAAAAGCAACAATCCTGAAGAACCTTTTTCAAGACCTTCAGCAATCAAAGCCCCTGGGAATCTGGAAATAATTCCTATCATGATTAACATAGAAATACCATTTCCAATTCCTTTCTCCGTAATCTTTTCGCCCAGCCACATGCAAAACATGGTTCCGGCGGACAAAAGCACCAGAGAACTAAACATGAAGAGAGAAGTACTAATCATTACAGCACCAGTAGGAAGAATCGTCGCTGTCACGTATCCAATTCCCTGTGCTACTGTGATTGCTATAGTTAATACACGAGTAATCTGGTTGATTCTTTTTCGACCTGACTCCCCGTCCTTTTGCATTTTTTGAAAATAAGGAACCCCGACAGTAAGTAATTGCAACACAATGGAAGCAGAAATGTAAGGCATAATCCCAAGGCCGAAGATAGAGGCATTGCTAAACGCTCCTCCAAGAAAAGTGTCAATTAAGCCGAAAATCCCCTCAGGTGCTGCTCCCAATTTGGAAGGATCCACCCCAGGAAGAACGACAAAAGACCCTAATCTGAAGATGATAAGGAAGCCAACTGTATTGACAATCCTCACTCTCAAATCTTCGATCGAGAAAATATTTCTAACTGTCGAAATAAACTTTTTCATTTAATTAAATCTGGGTTACAGTGCCGCCTAATCCTTCTACTGCAGCAACAGCTGATGCTGAAAATTTGTGCGCACTCACGTCTATTTTGGAAGTTAATTGCCCACCACCAAGAACCTTAATTTTATCGTTCTTAGAAGCCAACCCATGAGACACTAAAGTTTCAAAGTTGATTGCAGTCAGATTATGCTGTTCTGCGAGGGCCTGCAAGGTATCCAAATTAACTGGTTTGAACTCAATCTTATTCAAGGATTTGAATCCAAACTTAGGTACACGTCTTTGAAGAGGCATCTGCCCACCTTCAAATCCAAGTTTTGATTTGTAACCTGATCTAGACTTAGCGCCTTTATGACCTCTTGTGGAGGTTCCACCTCTACCAGAACCGGTACCACGACCAATTCTTTTGCGGTTTTTAGTTGAACCTTCTGCTGGAGTTAATGTATTCAGTTTCATAGTTAAGCTTCCTCCACTTTGACAAGGTGATTCACTTTATTTACCATTCCGGCAATCTGAGGAGTATTTTCAACTACAACAGATTTGCTTATACGACCTAAACCAAGTGCAACGATAGTCGCTTTTTGGTCCTTCGGTCTATCAATTATACTTTTTACCTGGGTAATTTTAATCTTTGCCATGTCGCTTATCCGTTAAAGACTTTAGCCATTTTAACTCCTCTTTGCTGAGACACCGCTATGGCATCACGCAAATGCACTAGGGCATCGATTGTTGCCTTCACCACATTGTGAGGGTTCGACGAACCTTTGGACTTTGCCAAAACGTCGGTAACACCAGCAGATTCCAACACTGCACGCATCGCACCACCAGCAATTACACCTGTACCTGCTGCAGCCGGCTTGATCAATACAAGACCTCCACCAAACTTTCCGATTTGCTCGTGAGGAATTGTCCCATTCAATACAGGGACTTTTACCAAGTTCTTTTTTGCATCTTCAATTCCTTTGGTAATCGCATCGGTTACTTCGTTGGCTTTACCCAGCCCATAACCTACTACTCCTTGACCGTCACCAACTACTACAATGGCAGAGAATGAAAATCTTCGACCACCTTTTACCACTTTGGCTACTCGGTTGATGGCAACAACTTTCTCTTTTAATTCAGTATCTGTAGCCCGAATGGGTTTTCTTTTTATCTGAGACATATTGATTAAAATTTAAGGCCTCCTTCTCTGGCACCGTCAGCCAAAGCTTTCACATTACCATGATACAAGTAGCCATTACGGTCAAATACTACTTCAGACACTCCATTTGCTACCGCTCTTTCAGCAAGCTTTTTGCCTACTTCTTTAGATACAGCTACATTGGTATTTGCCTTAGAACCAAGCTCTTTGGAAGAGGCTTGTACAAGGGTCTGACCTTTAAGGTCATCCACCAACTGGGCATAAATGCCTGTATTACTTTTGAAAACTGACAGACGTGGTCTGGAATCAGTACCGGAGATTTTTCTACGGATACCTCTTTTGATTCTAAGTCTTCTGGAACTCTTATTAAATGCCATAACTTATTATTTTTTACCAGCAGTTTTACCAGCCTTACGTCTAACAATTTCACCAACGAAACGAACTCCTTTTCCTTTGTAAGGTTCAATCTTACGCAAGGATCGGATTTTTGCTGCCACCTGACCAATCAATTCCTTATCAATTCCTTGAAGGGTCACAACTGGATTCTTTCCTTTTGGAGTTTCAGTTGCCAAAGAGATTTCCTTGGGTAGCGCCATAAAAATATTGTGCGAGTAGCCTAAGCTAAGCTCAAGTATTTGTCCTTGGTTGGAGGCTTTGTAACCTACACCGACCAATTCCAACTCTTTCTTGTATCCTTCAGACACACCAACCACCATGTTGTTGATCAATGATCTGTAAAGACCGTGCAAAGACTTGTGTCTTTTGGACTCGGTAGGTCTTACAAGAATTATCTCTTGTCCCTCTACGCTCACCTGAATGTCGGGATTCACATCCTGAGTCAGGGTACCCTTTGGACCTTTAACAGTGACAGTTCCATGAGCTGACACGTCTACAGTTACACCGCTGGGTATATTTATTGGTTTTTTACCTATTCTAGACATAATCGTAAATTAGTATACGTAACAAAGTACTTCACCCCCTACACCTTCGGTTCGGGCCTCTTTGTCTGTCATTACCCCCTTAGAGGTGGAGACGATGGCGATACCCAAGCCATTGATGACTCTAGGAAGCTCGTCGTGCTTGACATATTTTCTTAAACCTGGCTTACTCACTCGCTCAAGGCTCACGATTGCATTTAACTTCGTGACAGGATTGAACTTTAGAGCAATTTTAATCGTGCCCTGAGGTCCATTTTCTTCAAACTTGTAGTTTTGAATGTATCCTTTGTCATGCAATACTTTGGTGATCTCCTTCTTAATATTAGAAGCAGGAATCTCTACAATACGGTGAGAGGCTTTGATGGCATTTCTCAACCGGGTTAGATAATCAGCTATTGGATCGGTCATGTGTTTCTATGGTCTAGCACCCCCGAATTGGGCGTGCAAAGTTACGAATTGATTTTTAGAATAAAAATTACTGTCGTTATTTTACCAGCTAGACTTAGTAACACCAGGAATTTTACCTGCAGAAGCCATTTCTCTGAAGGTAACCCTGTTGACCCCAAACTTTCTCATATATCCTTTCGGACGACCAGTAAGTTTGCATCTGTTATGAAGTCTCACTGGAGAAGCGTTCTTTGGAAGCTTATCAAGGGCTTCATAATCACCTGCAGCTTTTAAAGCAGCTCTTTTCGCAGCATACTTGGCTACCAAGTATTCTCTTTTACGCTCACGCGCTTTGATGGACTCTTTTGCCATGATTATTCTGGATTATTTTTATTAACGAAAGGCATACCCAAAGCTTTCAACAATGCAAAAGCCTCTTCATCTGTAGCCGCAGTAGTTACGAAAGTGATGTCCATCCCGGTAATCTTGGTTACCTTCTCGATAGAGATTTCAGGGAAAATGATTTGTTCGGTAACACCTAGGGTATAGTTACCACGTCCATCAAACCCCTTGTCAGAAATTCCTTTGAAGTCGCGAACACGTGGCAAAGCCACTGTAGTCAAACGATCTAGAAATTCGTACATTTTTTCAGCTCTCAAAGTCACTTTTGCACCGATTGGCATGTTTTCTCTCAACTTAAAGTTGGAGACCGCAATCTTGGACTTGGTGGCTACAGCGCGCTGACCAGTAATTAAAGAAAGCTCTTCCACTCCCTGATCTACCAATTTCTTGTCCGCAACTGCTGCACCAATTCCTTTGTTCAATACGATTTTTGTCAGTTTAGGCACTTGCATCACGGAAGAGTATTGAAACTTTTCCATCAATGCCGGAACAACTTCCTTCACGTATGTATCTTTTTTTCTTGGATTAGCCATTGATCACCTCCCCAGTTTTCTTTGAGTACCTTACTAATTTACCATTCTCTCCAGCCTTACGGCCAGTGCGAGTTGCTTCACCTGTTTTTGGATCGACCAGCATCAGATTACTGATGTGAAGCGCAGCTTCTTTCTTTTCGATACCACCCTGTGGCTTGGCCGCAGTAGGCTTCACGTGCTTGGTAATCATATTGATTCCTTCTACGATGGCTCTACTTTTAGCTGTATCAATGGATTGAACCTTACCGGTTTTTCCCTTGTCATCTCCAGCAATTACCTTCACGGTATCACCAGCTTTGATGTGCAGCTTTTGCTGCTTATTGAATTTTCTTTCCATGATTAAAGTACTTCAGGGGCCAGGGAAATGATTTTCATAAACTGCTTTTCTCTGAGCTCTCTCGCTACAGGACCGAAAATACGGCTACCTCTAGGCTCATCGTTGTTGTTTAACAACACAGCAGCATTGTCTTCGAAACGAATGTAAGACCCGTCCTTACGACGAATTTCTTTCTTCGTTCTTACGATAACCGCTTTTGAAACGGTACCTTTTTTCATATTGCTGGAAGATAGGGCTGACTTTACAGTCACGACTACTTTATCACCGATTGAAGCATAGCGCTTCTTAGTTCCTCCCAATACACGGATCACCAATACCTCTTTGGCACCGGAATTATCCGCAACGCTTAGTCTGGATTCTTGTTGTATCATGATTACTTAGCCCTTTCTATAATTTCAACTAATCTCCAACGCTTGTTCTTGCTCAGCGGACGCGTTTCACTGATTTTAACCACATCACCTGGGTTGCATTCATTTTTTTCGTCATGAACCATGAATTTGGTAGTCTTAGCAACGAACTTACCATAGATTCCGTGCTTTACACGTCTTTCTACAGCTACAGTTATGGACTTATCCATTTTGTTGCTCACGACTTTACCAATTCTCTCTTTGCGAAGATTTCTCTCAATCGTAGCCATTTTCTTTTCTTTTAGCTAGTTATTTGGAGGCCAAAGCCGTTTTCAATCTTGCGATGAAGCGCTTGGACTCTCTTATTCTATTAGGATTCTCAATAGGAGAAATCGCGTGAGCAAAATTTAATTTGCTCAGATTCTCCTGCTCGGCGACAATTCGCTCGGCAATCTCACTTGCTGTAAGTGATCTGATTTCAGTGTTTTTCATAGTTCCTGATTATTCAGCGTAGTCTCTTCTTACCACAAATCTCGTACTTACAGGCAGCTTCTGCTGTGCAAGTCGAAGTGCCTCTTGAGCAGTCTCCAGGCTCACGCCTGTAGCTTCGAAAAGGATAGTACCTGGCTTGATAACGGCCACCCAATATTCTGGAGCCCCTTTACCTTTACCCATACGTACCTCTGCGGGCTTTTTAGTGATCGGTTTGTCAGGAAATATTCTGATCCAAACCTGACCTTCTCTCTTCATAGCTCTTGTCATGGCAATACGTGCTGCCTCGATCTGGCGAGAAGTAATCCATCCTGGCTCAAGGGATTTAATGCCAAAGTTGCCAAAAGAAAGCTCGTGCCCTCTTTGCGCAATGCCTTTGACACGGCCCTTGTGCATTTTCCTATATTTAGTTCTTTTCGGCTGTAACATGATTTCTCACTTGGAAAGGGAAAATTAGTTTCTTTTTCTGCGTTTTGGACCATCCTTATCGCGACCCTTTGGTGCTGGACCACGCTGGCCCTTCGGCTCATTGGCTGCACCTTGGTTCGGAGAAAGATCTCTTTTTCCGTACACTTCACCCTTAAAGATCCATACTTTAATGCCAATCAATCCGTACACAGTAAGTGCTTCAGATAAAGCATAATCGATGTCTGCTCTAAGCGTATGTAAAGGAATTCTTCCTTCTTTGTACATTTCAGAACGTGCCATTTCGGCTCCGCCCAATCGGCCAGAAAGCTTAACTTTAATTCCTTCAGCACCTACTCTCATCGTAGCTGCAATCGCCTGCTTCATTGCACGACGGAAAGATATTCTAGCTTGAAGTTGCTGAGCGATAGACTCACCTACCAATTTAGCATCCATCTCTGGGCGCTTAATTTCAAAGATATTTATTTGAATATCCTTGTTGGTGATCTTCTTTAGTTCCTCCTTAAGCTTATCTACTTCGGCACCACCCTTACCAATTACAACACCTGGTCGAGCAGTATGAATTGTCAAGGTGATTCTCTTGAGCGTTCGCTCAATAATCACTTTGGCAATACCCCCCTTAGGTATTCTGGCAAGAACATACTTTCGGATTTGTTGATCTTCGTGCAACTTCTCAGCAAAGTCTTTCCCACCAAACCAGTTGGAATCCCAGCCTTTGATTACACCAAGTCTAAATCCTATTGGGTTAATTTTTTGTCCCATAGTCTTTCTTAATTTGCCTTTTCGTTAGTTACTACTACATCAGCGGTAACTTCCTCTGTACTGAATGAATCAATAACGAGGGTTACATGATTGGATCTTTTGCGAATTCTGTGTCCACGTCCCTGAGGAGCAGTCCGAAGCCTTTTTAAAGACCGACCTTCGTCCACCATGATGGTTTTTACGAAAAGCTCTGCCTCTTCCAATTTCACTTCAGGGTTTTTTGCTTGCCAATTGGCTACCGCAGAGAGAACTAACTTCTCCAAACGGATTGCAGCATGGTTGGGCGTGAATTTCAAAATACTCAGTGCCACACCTACTCGCTTGCCTCTCACTAAATCTGCAACTAAGCGCATTTTACGAGGGGAGGTAGGAACATTTTTCAATCTTGCTAGTGCTTCCATGATTATCTCTTTCCTTTATCTTTTTTAGCAATGTGGCCACGGAAGTTACGCGTAGGTGCAAATTCACCCAATTTGTGACCTACCATATTATCGGTTACAAACACAGGGATAAACTTATTCCCGTTATGCACAGCGAAGGTATGACCTACGAAGTCTGGGGAAATCATAGATTTTCTTGACCAAGTCTTGATGACAGATTTCTTGCCAGACTCGTTCATAACATCTACTTTCTTCACCAGATGGTGCTCGATATAAGGACCTTTTTTTAATGAACGTGCCATAATTACTTAGATCTTTTGCTGATGATGAACTTGTTTGAATACTTCTTGGGAGATCTGGTTTTCTTACCCTTCGCAAGAAGTCCTTTGCGTGATCTAGGGTGTCCACCAGAAGAACGGCCTTCACCACCACCCATCGGGTGATCTACTGGGTTCATCGCTACCCCTCGAGTACGAGGTCTCACACCTAGCCAACGCTTACGGCCAGCTTTACCCAACACAACGTTCATGTGATCTGCATTAGAAACAGTTCCCACTGTCGCCATACACACACCAAGAATCAATCTCATTTCTCCTGAAGGAAGCTTTACCGTCACGTACCTAGCATCTCTAGCCACGATCTGAGCATATCCCCCAGCACTTCTAGCCAATGCACCACCTTTACCCGGCTTCAATTCTACATTGTGTACAATTGTACCCATTGGGATGTTGACCATGTGCATGGCGTTGCCCACTTCTGGAGCAACCTTCTCACCGGAAATCACTGTTTGTCCCACTTGCAAACCTTCCGGAGCGATAATGTAGGCTTTAGCACCGTCTGCATAATACAGTAGGGCAATACGGGCTGTACGGTTTGGATCGTATTCAATGCTCTTTACAGTAGCAGGTACTCCAAACTTAGTGCGCTTAAAGTCTACGATACGTAGTCTTCGCTTATGACCACCACCAATGTAGCGTGCGGTCATCTTGCCTTCATTATTTCTACCACCTGTTTTCTTTACAGGAGCGAGAAGAGACTTCTCCGGCTTAGACGCTGTAATCTCGTCAAATGCTGGAGCTACTCTAAATCGGGTTCCTGGAGTTACAGGTTTTAATTTTTTAACTGCCATTTTATTGATTCAATTAAAGTTCTCCGTAAAAATCAATTACCTCACCATCTGCTACTTGCACAATTGCTTTCTTGAAAGCATTGGTGAAGCCTGACACTACTTTATTATTGGTGTATCTGGTCTTATGCTTCGCAGCATACCGCATAGTACGAACGGATACCACATGTACCCCATACTTTTTCTCCACAGAAGATTTAATCTGAAGTTTATCAGCAGTTTTCTCTACGATAAAACCGTAAACTCCTTTTTCGTTACCTGCAGATACTTTCTCTGTGATCAAAGGCTGTTTCAGAATTTCCATTGTCTTATTTCGCTAAAATGGTTTCTAACTTACTTACAGATCCTTCGCACAGGACCAATTGGTCTGCATGCAAGAGTTGGTAAGTATTTACATCGTCAACGGTCACAACTTTAGCCTTGGGCAAGTTTCTGCTTGACAAAAACACATTCTTGTTGTCTTCAGAAAGAACCAATAAGGTCTTCTTATCAGACAAAGAAAGGCCACTCAACAAAGCAAGATAATTTTTGGTCTTAGGTGCATCAAAAGACACATCCTCCAATACCATCAAACTATTTTCCTTTACCTTATAAGCTAACGCAGATTTACGCGCCAGTTGCTTCAATTTTTTGTTTAGTTTGAAGGAGTAGTCTCTTGGTCTTGGACCAAATACTCTACCTCCACCACGGAAGTTTGGAGCCTTCAAAGATCCAGCACGAGCACCACCGGTACCTTTTTGCTTTTTGATCTTCTTAGTCGAACCCGCTACTTCGTTTCTTTCTTTTGATTTGTGAGTTCCCTGTCTCTGGTTGGCCAGGTATTGCTTCACATCCAGGTAAATGGCGTTATCGTTGGGCTCAATGCCAAAAATCTCGTCAGAAAGGCTCACCTTTCTACCTGTTTCTTGTCCTTTGTGATTAATTACTGCTAATTCCATGGCTTACTTCTCCAGAATAACAAATGAATTTTTTGGACCAGGTACGGAACCAGAAACCAAAATTAGGTTCTGATCAGCATACACTTTCAACACACGTAGGTTGGCTACCGTTACACGATCGCCCCCTGTTCTACCCGCCATTCGCATACCTTTAAATACACGAGAAGGCCAAGAACAAGCACCAATTGAACCTGGGTGTCTTGCTCTGTTATGCTGACCGTGAGTTTGTCCACCCACACCGGCAAAACCATGACGCTTTACTACACCTTGGAATCCTTTACCTTTTGAAGTGCCAATAGCATCCACGAAGTCACCTTCCTCGAATAGCTCTGCAGCACTTACTGTCTTTCCGAGCTCAACTTGACCTTCAAAGTCTCTGAACTCAACAACTTTTTGCTTAGGGGTCGTACCAGCCTTTTTGAAATGGCCAATTAGTGGCTTGGGAGTGTTCTTCTCCTTGCGCTCACCGAATCCCAACTGCACTGCGTTGTACCCGTCTGTTTCAACGTTTTTTACTTGCGTCACTACGCAAGGACCAGCTTCAATAAGCGTGCATGCGACATTACGTCCATCGGCACTGAAGATGCTAGTCATACCTACTTTTTTACCTATAATACCAGACATCTTTATAAAGATATTTTGATAACTACCCAAGGCATGTACACTTGGGCCCTTTTTAAGGACTGCAAAGTTACTGAAATAATATTTGGCAGCAAATCCCAACTCTACTATTTTCAATTAATTACAAAAAAAAGTGAGCACGGATGGAACTTTCATCCGCCAAATCCCTCCAATCCAAAAAAAAAGCCCCGCACATGCGGGGCCTTTGTATTCTAAACCAAGATACTCAGACTTTGATTTCTACATCTACTCCACTTGGAAGCTCGATTTTCATCAAAGCATCTACCGTTTTAGAGGAGTTAGAATAGATATCAACCAAGCGCTTGTAGGTACAAAGCTGGTACTGATCTCTCGCTTTCTTGTTTACGTGTGGAGACTTCAATACCGTAAACTTTTCTTTCTTGGTTGGCAAAGGAATAGGACCTACCACTACAGCTCCTGTTGCTTTTACTGCCTTCACGATCTTCTCTGATGACTTGTCCACCAGGCTGTGATCGTAGGATTTCAATTTTATTCTTATTTTCTGATTCATTTTCTTATCGATTAGGCTTTATCACCCTTTACTTTAGCAATTACCGCTTCTGCAACGTTATTTGGAACAGGCTCGTAGTGAGAGAAGGTCAAGGATGCCGTTGCTCTGCCTGAAGTGATTGTTCTCAAATCAGTTACATAGCCGAACAATTCAGACAAAGGAACGTTGGCCTTAACCACCGTAGAGTTACCTTTGGTATCCATCCCTTTCATCATTCCTCTTCTTCTATTCAAGTCACCCGTGATCGGTCCAGTGTATTCGTCAGGAGTAATTACGTCTACAGACATGATTGGCTCGAGCAACTGTGGCTTACACTTTTTTGCCGCTTCTTTGAATCCAATTCGAGCAGCCAATTCGAAAGACAATGCATCCGAATCGACATCGTGGTAGGAACCGTGGAACAAACGAACTTTCATGGATTCGATTGGGTAACCAGCCAAGGGACCATTCTTCATAGCTTCCTGGAAACCTTTCTGAATTGGTTGGATAAATTCTTTTGGAATCACCCCCCCTACAATACCGTTGACAAAATCCAAACCTGCTTTGATTTCGTTGGTCTCTGGATCTGGATCCTTAGGTCCCAATTCGAATACAATGTCCGCAAATTTACCTTTACCACCAGTTTGCTTCTTGTATACCTCTTTGTGCTCAACAGAAGCAAATAGTGCTTCTTTGTAAGCTACCTGAGGAGCACCTTGGTTGATCTCTACCTTAAACTCGCGCTTCATACGATCGATAATGATCTCTAAGTGAAGTTCACCCATCCCGCGAAGGATTGTTTGACCAGTTTCGTGATCCGTATGTACCTGAAGTGTAGGATCTTCTTCTACTAGCTTGGCTATCGCCATTCCTAGCTTATCTACATCTGCCTGAGTTTTGGGCTCAATCGCATATCCAATAACTGGATCTGGGAATACCATGGACTCCAAAACTACCTTTCGCTTTTCATCACATAGGGTGTCACCCGTTTTGATATCCTTAAACCCAACGACGGCTCCGATGTCTCCGGCTACCAATCGCTCAATTTGGTTCTGCTTGTTGGCGTGCATTTGGAATACACGAGAGATGCGCTCCTTGTTGCCTGACCGGCTATTGAATACATAAGAACCGGATTCCAATACCCCAGAGTAAGCTCTGACAAAACACAGACGACCTACGAATGGGTCTGTGGCAATTTTAAATGCCAACCCAGTGAACGGTTCAGTCTCCGAAGGATTAATAGCTATTTCCTTATCTTCATCCTCCAAGTCGGTAGCAAAAATAGCGTCCTTATCTAAAGGAGAAGGCAAAAGTTCCATCACTAGATCTAGCATGGTTTGAACCCCTTTGTTTTTGAAAGAAGAACCACAGACCATTGGAACAATTTTCATATCGATCGTCGCTGCACGCAAAGCTTTCAAAATTTCAGCTTCAGTGATTGAGTTTGGATCATCGAAAAATTTCTCCATTAAGGATTCATCGTAATCTGCAACAGCCTCAAGAAGATGTTCTCTATACTGTGCTACTTCTTCTACCATGTCCTCAGGGATTGGAACCTCCTTGAAGGTCATTCCCATGTCGTGCTCGTTCCAGATGATTGCACGGTTGTTGATCAAGTCAACTACACCAGCAAATTTATCTTCAGCACCAATTGGCAACTGCAATGGAACTGCATACGAACCGAGCATTTCTTTTACTTGCTTGCATACCATCAAGAAATCAGCCCCTGAACGGTCCATCTTATTGACGAAACCAATTCGAGCCACTTTATAGTTGTCTGCCAGTCTCCAGTTGGTCTCAGATTGAGGTTCAACCCCATCTACCGCAGAGAAAAGAAACACAAGCCCATCCAATACTCTCAAAGAGCGGTTTACTTCAACCGTGAAGTCCACGTGTCCTGGAGTATCGATGATGTTGATTTGGTACTGGTTACTTCTGTAATCCCAGAATACAGTGGTTGCTGCAGAAGTAATGGTGATTCCACGCTCTTGTTCTTGGGCCATCCAGTCCATCGTAGCTGCCCCTTCGTGCACCTCGCCGATTTTATGAGATTTTCCAGAATAATACAGGATACGCTCCGTGGTGGTCGTCTTGCCCGCATCGATGTGCGCAGCAATACCAATGTTACGGGTAAATCTTAAGTCTCTTGCCATTTCAGTTAGAATCTAAAGTGGGAGAACGCCTTGTTTGCTTCAGCCATTCTGTGCGTATCGTCCTTCTTCTTGACTGCAGCACCTTCACCTTTTGCAGCGGCGATGATCTCTCCAGCAAGTCGGTCCATCATGGTCTTCTCTCCTCTCCTGCGAGAGTACTGAATCATCCACTTGATACCAAGGGCCATTTTTCTTTCAGGTCTGACTTCCATAGGAACCTGGAACGTAGCACCACCAACTCTACGACTCTTCACCTCGACGGTGGGAGCAATATTGTTAAGCGCTTTTTTCCAAACTTCAAGACCATTCTCACCTACTTTTTCTTCTACTTTCGCTACTGCATCGTAGAAAATGTTGTAAGCAATACTCTTCTTCCCGTCATACATCAGACAGTTTACAAACTTGGTCACCAAAGTGTCGTTGAACTTTGGATCAGGAAGAATATATCTCTTCTTTGGTTTCGCTTTTCTCATTTCTTTTTAAGGTATTAAATTTTACTTTTTGCCTGGAGCTGCAGGTGCACCCTTACCAGCTTTAGGTCTTTTCGCACCGTACTTGGAGCGACCTTGCTTCCGGTCTTTTACTCCAGCAGTATCCAATGCACCGCGGATGATGTGGTATCTTACTCCCGGTAGATCCTTTACACGACCTCCTCTAATCAATACGATAGAGTGCTCTTGCAAATTGTGACCCTCTCCTGGAATGTAAGCATTCACTTCTTTTCCATTCGTCAATCGTACCCTCGCTACCTTTCTCATCGCTGAGTTAGGCTTCTTAGGCGTTGTAGTGTACACACGAGTACAAACCCCTCTGCGCTGTGGACAAGCATCCAGAGCCCGAGATTTTGATTTGAATTCCAGTGTAGTTCTACCTTTTCTTACTAGTTGTTGAATAGTAGGCATTAACTGATTTAAATTAAGTTAGTCTGTAAACTGTTATTTTTTGGAACGCAAAGGTACAAGAAGTAATAAGAGTAACAAAATTAAGTACTTATATTTTTGTTAAGCTTCCCCAGGCTTTCCAAAGGAAATGGGAAAGGAAGGTGCTCCACCCCCCTGGTTGATTTTTCCAAAAGCGGCCTCGTATTTTTCAATGTTTTCCTTCAACGCCGCCAACAATCGCTTCGCATGATCCGGAGTTACAATAATCCGTGATTTCACCTTTGCCTTGGGTACACCAGGCATTAAGCGAATAAAATCAATCACAAATTCCGAATTGGAATGCGCGATCATCGCCAAATTGGAATATACCCCTTCGGCAACCTCTTCTGGAAGCTCTACATTGATTTGTTGATCTGGTAAGTGATTATCATCCATCATTTTTAAGGATTAAAAAAGGCCTGTAGAATAAATACAGGCCTTTTAGTTTGTCAATTTAAGGCTTTAAAGAATCGCTTCGCTCGTCGCTTTTGCAGACTTCTTTTCCATGTTTTCGGAAAGCGTATCGTACTCCGTTTTGGACCCTACGATCATGCCCAAAATACTTCGCTGACCGGTACCGGCAGGAATCAAATGACCCACAATTACGTTTTCTTTTAGCCCCAACAATTCGTCACGCTTACCACGGATAGCCGCTTCGGAAAGTACCTTGGTGGTCTCCTGGAAAGAAGCCGCCGAGATAAAGCTTTCAGTACCCAAGGAAGCAGCAGTAATCCCTTGTAAGGTAGGTGCTGAAACTGCAGTTTCGGCATCCATCACCTGTACCAATTTAAGATCCTTACGCTTCAAACTTGAATTCTCGTCACGAAGTCTACGTGCTGAAATGATCATACCTGGCTTCAATGTGGAAGAATCTCCCGCATCCAAAACAATCTTCTTGTCCAAAATGCCGTCGTTCTCTTCACGGAATGCCCACTTATCTACAATCTGTCCTTGCAAGAAATTTGTATTCCCTGCATCAAGAATTTCAACTTTTTGCATCATTTGAGACACAATCACCTCAATGTGTTTGTCGTTGATTTTTACCCCCTGAAGTCGGTATACTTCCTGGATTTCATTCACCAAATATTCCTGTACTGCGGTAGGGCCTTTGATCGATAGAATATCACTTGGGGTAATCGCCCCATCTGAAAGTGGCTCACCAGCACGGATAAAATCATTCTCTTGGACCAAAATGTGCTTAGACAAGGATACCATGTACTTCTTGATCACCCCATCCTTGGATTCAATGATGATCTCTCGGTTACCACGCTTCACACCTCCGTAGGTTACTACACCGTCAATCTCAGACACAACCGCTGGATTCGATGGATTTCTAGCTTCGAACAATTCTGTTACTCGAGGAAGACCTCCAGTAATGTCTCGCGTCTTCCCTACAGATCGTGGGATTTTTACAAGGATTTGACCTGCCTTTACTTTCTCTCCGGATTCTACTGCCAAGTGAGCGCCTACAGGAATGTTGTACGTCTTGGAATCCCCTTTGTAATTTACAATAATGGCAGGGTTCTTCGCTCTATCTTTGGTTTCAATGATAACTTTCTCACGGAAACCGGTTTGATCATCTGCTACTTCTTTGTAAGTGATTCCTTCTACTACTGCTTCGAATTCTACTGAACCATCAAACTCGGAAAGAATGACTGCGTTGTAGGGATCCCAAGTACATAGCGACTCTCCTTTGGTAATTTTTTGACCGTTTTTCACATTCAAAATAGCTCCATAAGGCACGTGGTTGGCTACCAAGGTTTTACCAGTTTTCGCTTCATTGATCTTAATTTCACCAGAACGGCCCATGACCATCGTCACTGATTCCCCGTCTTTGTTGGTGGTCTGTAAGTACCTCAATTCCTCTTCGAATTCAACGACCCCATCAAACTTTGCGTTGATGCTGGCATCAACCGCCATGTTGGAAGCAGTACCCCCTACGTGGAAAGTTCGAAGCGTCAACTGCGTACCTGGTTCACCAATTGACTGTGCAGCAATTACACCTACTGACTCGCCTGCCTGTACCATATTACCGGTAGCTAGGTTACGGCCGTAACATTTCGCACACACGCCTCGGCGAGTTTCACAGGTCAATACCGAACGAATTTCTACTTCTTCAATGGACGATTCATCGATACGCTTGGCAATTTCGTCAGAGATTTCAACTCCTGCAGCCACAATAAATTCGTCTGTAGCTAAATCGTAGACATCGTGTACAGATACACGACCTACAATACGCTCAGAAAGTGGCTCAACAATTTCATCATTGTCTTTTAAGGCCTGTACTACCAAGCCTCTTAAAGTACCGCAATCTTCCTCAGTGATGATCATATCTTGCGCTACATCTACCAAACGACGAGTCAAATAGCCCGCATCCGCAGTTTTCAATGCAGTATCGGCAAGACCTTTACGCGCACCGTGTGTAGAGATGAAATACTCCAATACGTCTAGTCCTTCTTTGAAGTTGGATAGAATTGGGTTTTCAATGATCTCTCCTACAGAACCTTGAAGATTTTTTTGTGGCTTCGCCATCAATCCTCTCATACCTCCCAATTGACGAATTTGTTCTCTAGAACCTCGGGCTCCAGAGTGCATCATCATGTAGATGGCATTAAATCCTTGCTTGTCCTCTTCCATCTTCTTCATCAGATTGTTCGTCAAATGAGAATTGGTACGAGTCCAAATATCAATTACTTGGTTGTATCGTTCATTGTCTGTGATTAGACCCATGAGGTAGTTGTTCCATACTTGGTCCACTTCCTCCTTGGCCTTGGCAATCATCGGTACTTTTTCTTCTGGGATGATGACGTCATTCAATCCCATAGAAAGACCGCCTTGGTAAGCCATTTGGAAACCTAAATGCTTGATATCATCCAAAAACTGAGCTGTGCGTGCAATGCCACATACTTTCACCACCTGGGCGATGATTTGCTGCAGCTTCTTTTTAGTCAGCAATTCGTTGACATAGCCTACTTCCTCTGGCACAAACTGGTTGAAAATCAAACGACCCGCCACCGTTTCGATGATTTGGTCTTGAATCTCGCCACTTTCGGTTCTTACTTTCACCTTGCACTTGATGTTGGCATGCTTAGAAAGCTGACCTTCGTTCATGGCAATGATTACTTCTTCTTGGCTGTAGAAGGTCATCCCTTCACCCAAGATTACTTCCTCAGGAGTAGACTTCTTGCCTTTGGTCACGTAGTACAAGCCCAAAACCATGTCTTGGGAAGGAACTGTTATGGGTGCGCCGTTGGCTGGGTTCAAAATATTGTGCGCAGAAAGCATCAAGGTAGATGCTTCCAAAATCGCCTCATGACCAAGTGGTACGTGTACCGCCATCTGGTCCCCATCAAAGTCCGCATTGAATGCAGTACATACCAACGGATGCAACTGAATCGCTTTTCCTTCGATCAATTTAGGCTGGAATGCTTGGATACCCAATCGGTGAAGGGTTGGAGCACGGTTGAGGAGCACGGGGTGTCCTTTCAATACGTTTTCCAAAATATCCCAGACTACTGGATCCTTACGGTCTACAATTTTTTTGGCAGACTTCACGGTCTTTACAATTCCTCTTTCAATCAACTTTCGGATGATGAATGGTTTGAATAGCTCCGCAGCCATATTCTTAGGAAGACCGCACTCATGAAGTTTCAATTCAGGACCTACGACGATCACCGATCGACCGGAGTAATCCACACGCTTTCCGAGCAAGTTTTGACGGAAACGGCCCTGCTTTCCTTTCAACATGTCTGAAAGAGATTTCAAGGCGCGGTTGCCATCTGATCTAACCGCATTAACTTTTCTAGAATTATCGAATAAGGAGTCAACCGCTTCTTGCAACATTCGCTTCTCGTTTCTCAAAATCACTTCTGGTGCTTTGATATCAATCAAACGCTTCAAACGGTTGTTACGAATGATCACACGACGGTACAAGTCATTCAAATCAGAAGTTGCAAAACGACCTCCATCCAAAGGAACCAATGGTCTCAACTCTGGTGGAATCACAGGAACCATCCGAACAACCATCCATTCTGGACGGTTTTCTATTCGGGTTCGTGCATCTCGGAATGCTTCTACCACTTTCAAACGCTTCAAGGCTTCTGCCTTACGCTGCTGAGAAGTGTCGGTAGCAGCCTGGTGACGTAGTGAGTAGGAAAGTTCATCCAAGTCCAGGCGAGCAAGCAACATTTCAAGTGCTTCAGCACCCATTTTAGCGATAAACTTGTTTGGATCAGCATCGTCCAATAGGTGATTTTCCTTTGGAAGCTTGTCCATGATGTCCAAGTATTCATCTTCAGTCAAAAAGTCAAGGTATTGTACCCCTTCTTCTGCCTTCACGCCTGCTTGAACGACCGCATATCGCTCGTAATACACGATTTGATCCAATTTCTTGGTAGGTAAACCTAAAAGGTACCCAATTTTATTTGGCAAGGATTTGAAGTACCAGATATGTGCCACTGGTACCACCAATTCAATATGGCCCATGCGTTCACGGCGTACTTTTTTCTCTGTAACCTCCACTCCGCATCGATCACAAATAATTCCTTTGTAGCGAATACGCTTGTATTTTCCGCAATGACATTCCCAATCCTTTACTGGACCAAAGATACGCTCGCAGAACAATCCACCCATTTCAGGCTTGTAAGTTCTGTAGTTGATGGTCTCTGGCTGGGTTACCTCGCCATTAGAGCTATCCAAAATCGATTCTGGGGAAGCCAAGCTGATGGTAACTCGGGAGAAATCGTTGTTCAGTTTTTTATTTTTTCTAAACGACATAGTTTTTTGAGATATGTTGGGGACGGTTGTCCGTCCCATGAGCCAAATTAATCCAAGGTAATTTCAAGAGCCAAACCTCTCAATTCATGAACCAATACATTGAAAGATTCAGGAATATTAGGCTTAGGAAGGTTTTCGCCCTTCACAATAGCTTCGTATGCTTTTGCTCTACCGATTACGTCATCCGACTTCACAGTCAAGATCTCTTGAAGAACATGAGATGCACCGAATGCTTCGAGTGCCCAAACTTCCATTTCTCCAAATCGCTGTCCACCAAACTGTGCCTTACCACCGAGCGGCTGCTGGGTAATAAGTGAATAGGGTCCAATAGAACGAGCGTGCATCTTATCGTCTACCAAGTGCCCTAACTTCAACATGTAGGTAATTCCTACCGTTACAGGCTGATCAAATCGGTTTCCACTCAATCCATCGTATAGGTAGGTTCTTCCGAATGCAGGTAGTCCTGCAGCAGAAAGTTCTGCTGACACTTCATCCAAGGTAGCTCCGTCAAAAATCGGAGTAGCATATTTTTTACCCAATTTCTGACCTGCCCAGGCAAGAACTGTTTCGAAAATCTGTCCAATGTTCATTCGAGAAGGTACACCCAATGGGTTCAATACGATATCCATCGGCGTTCCATCCTCAAGGAATGGCATATCCTCGTCGCGTACGATACGTGCTACGATACCCTTGTTACCGTGACGTCCTGCCATCTTATCACCCACCTTCAGCTTGCGTTTCTTGGCGATGTATACTTTGGCTAGTTGTACAATACCAGCAGGTAATTCATCTCCTACTTCCAAGGTAAAGCGGTCTCGCTTAAATAGACCAGAAATTTCATTACGAGAATTGGTGTAATTTTTCACCAACTTCACAATTAAGCTATTGGTGTAACTATCCTCCGTCCAATCGTCCAATATGATGTCTGAAATAAGGTTAGCCTCTTCCGGTACATTGTAGTTAGACTCGTCTCTGTATGGATTCTTGGCAGGAAAAAGATTACTTTCAATGTTTTTGGCATTGAACTTTACTCCTTTGCTAATGATTTCATCCCCGAACTTGTGACGAACTCCAAGAGAAGTCTTTCCATCCAAAAGCGAAACCAATTTGTTGATCATACGCGCGCGGATACCCAACAAGTCTTTGGCATATTTCCCTTTCAGCTTTTCAACCTCAGCTTTGGATTTGGCACGGTTATCTTTGTCTTTCTTAGGTCTGGAGAATAACTTGGTTTCGATGACCACACCATTCAAGGAAGGAGAAGCCTTCAACGAAGCATCTTTCACATCGCCTGCTTTATCACCGAAAATTGCTCTAAGCAATTTCTCTTCTGGAGTTGGGTCGGTCTCACCTTTTGGAGTGATTTTACCAATGATGATGTCACCTTCTTTTACTTCAGCACCTACTCGGATAATTCCATTCTCATCCAAATGCTTCACAGCCTCTTCAGATACGTTTGGAATTTCAGAGGTAAGCTCCTCTTCCCCACGCTTGGTATCACGAACCTCCAATTGGAATTCCTCTACGTGAATGGAAGTAAAGATGTCTTCACGTACGACACGCTCAGAAATTACAATCGCATCCTCGAAGTTATATCCTTGCCAAGGCATGTAGGCTACTTTTAGGTTTTTACCTAGTGCCAATTCACCCTGGTTGGTAGAATACCCTTCCACAAGTACCTGGCCTTTTTTCACTTTTTCTCCCTTCAATACGAGTGGGGTCAAGTTGATGGTGGTATCCTGGTTAGTTCTTCTAAACTTGATTAGGTCATAGGTTCTGTATTCATCAGAGAAATTCACCAACAATTCGTCCGATGTCAGATCGTATTTGATGGTAATTTTCTTGGCATCTACGTATTCCACTACACCATCTGCCTCGGCAATTAGAAGTGCTCTTGAGTCAATAGCCGCTTTACTTTCCAAACCAGTACCCACAATAGGGGCCTCTGGCTTCAATAAAGGCACCGCCTGACGCTGCATGTTAGATCCCATTAAGGCTCTGTTTGCATCATCGTGCTCCAAGAAAGGAATTAATGAAGCCGCCACCGAAACAATCTGGTTTGGCGCTACGTCCATGTAAGTAATCTCGCTAGGCTCAAGCACAGGAAAATCTCCTTCAAAACGTGCCTTTACTTTTTCATTGACAAAACGGCCCTTGTCATCCAAGGTAGCGTTTGCCTGTGCAATGTTATGATTATCCTCTTCCTCAGCAGTTAAGAATACTATATCTTCTGCTTTCATGCTTACTTTTCCACTATCTACTTTGCGGTAAGGAGTTTCTAAGAAGCCCATGGAATTTACTTTGGCGTGAACGCACAAAGAGGAGATCAATCCAATATTTGGTCCTTCTGGAGTTTCAATGGTACACAAGCGTCCATAGTGAGTGTAGTGTACGTCACGAACTTCAAAACCAGCCCTTTCTCTAGAAAGACCCCCGGGACCCAAGGCAGACAATCTTCGCTTGTGAGTGAGTTCGGCCAGAGGGTTGGTCTGGTCCATAAACTGGGACAGCTGGTTGGTACCAAAGAAGGAGTTGATAACTGAAGAAAGAGTACGTGCATTGATCAAGTCCACTGGCTTGAAATCTTCGTTGTCACGTACGTTCATTCGCTCACGGATGGTTCTAGCCATTCTAGCTAAACCTACACCAAACTGGCTATACAACTGTTCGCCTACGGTACGTACACGACGGTTGGATAAGTGGTCAATATCATCGACTACGGCTTTTGAATTGATCAATCCGATCAAGTACTTCACGATAGAAATGATGTCCTCCTTAGTCAACACTATTTTTTCAGGCTCAATGGTCAAGCCCAATTTCTTGTTGATTCGGTATCTACCAACCTCTCCTAAGTCGTAACGCTTGTCTGAGAAGAACAAACTCTGAATGACTTCACGCGCAGTAGCTTCGTCCGGAGCTTCTGTATTTCGAAGTTGACGGTAAATCACTTCTACTGCTTCTTTTTCAGAGTTGGAATTATCTTTTTGTAAGGTATTGTAGATGATTGAGAAGTCAGCCACGTTCACATCTTCCCGATGAAGGATGATGGATTTAGATCCTGAATCGAGGATCATTTCGATGTCTGAATCTGTGAGGATAGTATCTCTTTCCAACAAAACCTCATTTCGGTCGATGGACACCACTTCACCGGTATCCTCATCCACAAAGTCCTCCACCCAAGTTCTCAACACACGGGCGGCCAACTTTCTACCTGCCGCTTTTTTAAGTGCGGTTTTGGTAGCTGAAACTTCCTCGGAGAGTCCGAAGAGGTCTAATATATCTTTATCAGAACCATAACCTATGGCTCTAAGAAGGGTCGTTACTGGGAATTTCTTTTTTCGATCGATGTAAGCATACATGACATTGTTGATGTCAGTTGCAAATTCAATCCAAGAACCTTTGAAAGGAATGATACGTGCTGAATACAGCTTGGTCCCGTTGGTATGCTTGCTTTGCGCAAAGAATACCCCTGGAGAGCGGTGCAGTTGGGAAACAATTACACGCTCGGCACCATTAATCACGAAGGAACCTTTTTCGGTCATGTAAGGCAAGTTGCCTAAAAACACTTCCTGCTCGATGGTTTCAAAATCTTCGTTGTCCTCATCGTGGCAAAGTAACCTCAACTTTGCTTTGAGAGGGACAGAATAGGTTAATCCACGGTCGATGCATTCTTCCACACTGTATTTGGGTGGATCCACTGCATAGTCGATAAATTCCAAAGTGAAATTTTCTCTGGAATCACTGATTGGGAAGTTTTCAGCAAAAACTTTGAATAACCCATCGGCACGACGCTTTTCTGCAGGAGTATCCAACTGGAAGAAGTCTTTGAAAGACTGAAGCTGAATATCTAGAAAATCAGGATAGTCTTTGACCACCTTAATGGAGGAGAAACTTTTCCTTGCGGTTTGATTCTTGATAGCCAAGGTAGTGTATAGTTTAATAGTGAAATTAAATGTTGTAAAAATACTATTTACGCTTAAAATAATGCAATTTTAAACTACTGCATAAACAGGAAAAGACCTGACTTATTTAGTCAGGTCTTCGAGCCAATCTCCATCCTTTTTTGGATAGAGATGAGCAAATTACTTGATCTCTACTTCAGCACCAGCCTCTTCAAGAGACTTTTTCAATGCATCAGCTTCGTCCTTAGCAATGCCTTCTTTAACTGCCTTAGGAGCTGCATCAACTAGATCTTTAGCTTCTTTCAAGCCCAAGCCAGTCAAGTCCTTCACCAATTTAACGACTGCTAGCTTCTGAGCACCAGCTGATTTCAAGATTACGTCAAAAGAAGACTTCTCTTCTGCAGCAGCAGCATCACCAGCACCAGCTCCACCTCCGCTTGCCACCATAACGGCACCAGCAGCAGCAGGCTCGATGCCATACTGATCCTTAAGGATGTCAGTCAATTCCTTTACTTCTTTTACAGTCAAGTTTACCAACTGTTCTGCAAGTTGTGTAAGATTTGCCATTGTATTAATTAGTTAATTGTTTTTGAATGATTTTGATAAAATTAATTTCCGTCCCGCTCAGCAAGAGTCTTCAATACACCCGTGAGGTTGTTTTGACCCGATTGCAATGCAGAAACGAGATTCTTCGCAGGAGATTGTAGCAAGCCAATCAGCTCAGCAAGCAATTCCTCCTTAGATTTGAGTGTAGAGAGCATCGTAAGATTGGCTTCGCCCAGAAACACATCTGAATCGATACCAGCTCCTTTAAATACAGGTCTATTCTCTTTTTTTCCTTGTTTTTTTCTAAAATCCAGCAATACTTTAGCTGGTAGATTTCCTGTCTCTTTTGCGAACAAAATTCCAGAGAATCCTTTTAAAGCTCCATCTGCTAGCGTAGTGTAATCTGCATCCAGGTTTTCAAGTGCTTTTGCGATCAAGGTATTTTTGTAGACTTTGTACTCTACACCTCTTTCAAAGCAAGTTCTTCTGAATGCATTCACCTCAGCTACAGAGAATCCAGACGCGTCTGTGATATAGAAGAAAGGGTTTTCTTTAAATTTCTCAGTCAGACTGTCGATAATTAGTTTTTTCTCGTCTCTAGTCATGCTTAAATTCCTTGAATGCTACCCTTATCTACTGAAATACCAGGAGACATTGTGCTGGATAAATGAATGCTTTTAAAATACGTTCCTTTAGAGGAAGAAGGCTTCAACTTCGAGATAGTCAAGATCAACTCCTTCACGTTTTCATGAATTTGTTCCGGCGTAAAAGACACCTTACCGACTCCTGCGTGAATGATACCGAATTTATCAACTTTAAAGTCGATTTTACCCGCTTTCACTTCTCGAACTGCCTTACCTACCTCTAAGGTAACCGTTCCTGACTTTGGATTGGGCATTAAGCCTCTTGGGCCCAATACTCTACCTAGTCTACCTACTTTTGCCATGACGTTGGGCATAGTGATGATCACATCAATATCTGTCCATCCGCCTTCTATTTTGGCAATATAATCGTCCAAACCAACGTAGTCTGCACCTGCTTCAGTTGCTTCTGCATTTTTGTCAGGAGTGCAAAGCACCAATACTTTGATGTCTTTACCTGTACCATGAGGAAGGGCAACAACCCCTCTTACCATTTGATCTGCTTTCCGTGGATCCACGCCCAAACGAACGTCAACGTCTACAGAAGCATCAAACTTCGTCATCGTAATTTCCTTTACCAGTGAAGAAGCAGCCTCCAGGGAGTACACTTGGCTTGGGTCGTACTTAGAAAGAGCTTCTTTTTGCTTTTTTGTTAACTTAGCCATTATTGTTTAGTTATACTTCCCAAGGGGCTTTACCAGAAACTGTGATACCCATACTACGCGCGGTACCTGCTACCATTTTCATGGCTGATTCTACTTTGAAAGCATTAAGGTCAGGCATTTTCGTCTCAGCAATCACCCGAACCTGATCCCAGGTTACAGATCCTACCTTTTTTCTGTTTGGCTCCGCAGAACCACCTTTAACTTTTGCAGCTTCCAACAGCAAATTTGCAGCTGGAGGAGTTTTTACCACAAAATCAAAAGACTTGTCAGAATATACTGTAATCAATACAGGCAATACTGTTCCCATTTTCTCCTGGGTACGCGCATTGAACTGCTTACAGAACTCCATGATGTTCAAACCCTTGGAACCAAGAGCTGGACCTACTGGAGGTGACGGGTTAGCCTGGCCACCTTTCACTTGTAGTTTTACATAACCAGTGATTTCCTTAGCCATTGCTTAGTCTTGTTTTTCTACTTGTATAAAGTTTAATTCTACAGGAGTATTGCGGCCGAAAATCTTAACCATAACGTTAAGCTTTTTCTTCTCCTCAAAAATCTCCTCAATCGTCCCAGTAAACCCACTGAAAGGACCGTCCATTACTTTTACGGCCTCTCCAACTATAAATGGGGCTTCTTGCTTCTCGGCAAACTCATCAATCTCCTCAACCTTACCTAAAATACGATTGACTTCCGATTGACGTAATGGTTCAGGGGTTTTGGAAGCTCCCCCCTGGTTTGATCCAAGAAAACCAATTACTCCTGGGATACTCGTTATTACGTGATTGGCCTCACCATTCGATAAGTCCGCATTAACCAATACGTAGCCTGGGAAGAAATTCTTCTCACGCACACGCTTTTTGCCATTGCGCATCTCATAGACTTTCTCAGATGGAATCAACACTTCAGGAATAAACTCAGCAATCTTCTGCCTAAAGATTTCATTCTCTAGGTAGTTCTTAGCCTTTTTCTCCTGTCCTGCGACTACTCTGAGTACGTACCACTTATGTTCAGCCATCCTGTAATGCTATTAGAATAAATCATAAAACCATGTCATGATATTCTCGAACCCTAAATCCACTGCACCAATGAATAGCGCGAAGATCAACGATGCGACCAATACCAAAATGGCACTGTTTTGAAGAAACGAAAACTTAGGCCATGTCACCATGTTTTTCATTTCGTCATACGACTCAAGGACAAAGTTTTTAAGATTCATAGTCTATATTCTTAGTGCACGGGCAGAGAGATTCGAACTCCCATCAATGGTTTTGGAGACCACTATTCTGCCGTTGAACTATGCCCGTGTAAAACGAACGATCCAAAACGGAACGCAAAATTAGGAAAATAGTCTTTAGAAACAAATGCGATCCCAAAATAATCTTTGGGATCGCATCCAATATTCTAATTAGATAGAATTAGTCAAGAATTTCAGTTACCTGACCAGCACCTACTGTACGACCGCCTTCACGAATCGCAAATCTCAACCCTTTCTCTAATGCAACTGCTGCCAACAACTTCACCTCAATGGTTACGTTGTCACCTGGCATTACCATTTCTACGTTTGCAGGAAGAGTAATCTCACCAGTTACGTCAGTAGTTCTTAAGTAGAACTGTGGTCTGTATCTGTTGAAGAATGGTGTATGACGTCCACCTTCTTCTTTTGAAAGCACGTAAACTTCTGCTTTGAAGTGAGAGTGAGGCTTCACAGAACCTGGCTTGCAAATGATCATGCCTCGCTTGATTTGTGATTTTTCAATACCTCTCAACAACAAACCTACGTTGTCACCAGCTTCACCTCTGTCCAAAATTTTACGGAACATCTCAACACCAGTTACTGTAGACTTCAAGCCTTCAGCACCCATACCAATGATGTCTACTGCTTCACCTGAGTTGACTACACCTCTTTCAATACGACCTGTAGCTACTGTACCACGACCAGTGATCGAAAATACGTCTTCTACTGGCATCAAGAAATCCTTGTCGATCAATCGCTCTGGAAGTGGAATGTAGGTATCTACCGCACTCATCAATTCCATTACTTTTTCAACCCACTTCTCTTCACCATTCAATGCACCAAGTGCAGAACCAGCGATTACAGGAATATTGTCCCCGTCAAAGTTGTAGAAAGAAAGCAATTCTCTGATTTCCATCTCAACCAACTCCAACAATTCAGGATCATCCACCATATCCACTTTATTCATGAATACTACTAGCTGAGGAACACCTACCTGGCGAGCCAAAAGGATATGCTCTCTAGTTTGAGGCATCGGTCCGTCAGTTGCAGCTACTACAAGAATAGCACCGTCCATCTGAGCAGCACCTGTAACCATGTTTTTCACATAATCGGCGTGTCCAGGACAGTCTACGTGTGCGTAGTGTCTGTTCTCAGTTTGATACTCTACGTGAGAGGTGTTGATTGTAATACCTCTTTCCTTCTCTTCTGGCGCGTTGTCAATAGAAGAGAAATCTCGTAATTCAGAAAGACCCTTCTTTGCCAATACCGTGGTGATGGCTGCAGTCAAGGTGGTCTTACCATGGTCTACGTGTCCAATGGTTCCGACGTTAACGTGCGGTTTGGAACGGTCGAAATTAGCTTTTGCCATGCTTGAAAATCCTCAGTTTAAGTTTTAAAGATATATTTAGATAATAATTTCTGTGTTGAGCCAACGACGGGAATTGAACCCGTGACCCCTTCCTTACCAAGGAAGTACTCTACCCCTGAGCTACGTCGGCTTTCACTACGCAGTGTACTCCGAAGAGTACAGAGCGGGAGACGAGGCTCGAACCCGCGACCTGCAGCTTGGAAGGCTGCCGCTCTACCAACTGAGCTACTCCCGCTTATATCCGGTTGCCCGGTTATTTTTTTGCCCTGCAAAACTACAAAATAAATTTGTTTTTATGCAAGTCGTGGGGGAAACAGGATTCGAACCTGTGAAGACATAAGTCAACGGATTTACAGTCCGTCCCAGTTGGCCGCTTTGGTATTCCCCCAACTGCGCTAAAATTTTAGGCTCATTTCCCCTTTGAACTTTAACGGACTGCAAAATTATAGCCTTTTATTAAAGTATCAAAGTGAGTTCCTGAAAATTGAAAAAAAATTATATCTGCACCGCTCAATCTTTTAAAAATCAAGTACTTAATTTTCTTCTCTCAATAATTCTAAGAAATAGGCATGGTAAGCCTTTAATTCCTCAGAAACTTCCCTTTCGGCAATTTTCTCCATCCTGTCAAGCACCCCTTGCTCCGTTACAAAGCCCAACAGCGTTTGAAACGCTCCCATTCGTAAGTAATCCTTTGGATTGAACTCCATGACAGAAAAAAGCTTAGCTATCGCCTTTCCTTTTTCACTTGTCGATACTTCTAAATAATAACTTCCATAGTAGCCCATAAAATAATACAAGCCCTCTCCACCTAGCGAGGCGAAAGCCCGATCAAACCACCCCTCTTTTCCTCCAATTTTGTTAGAAATATAATATTCTGCCAAGGCAACTCGCAACCGGAAATTGGTTTCCTCTTCAAAACCCTCCATCCAGGAATAGTCCACCCCCGGTTCCTCCATCCGTGCTAACCCCATCAAAGCTGCTCCTGCAACCAAATAGGAAGGATCCCTAGCCAGACGCATCATTGCCCCACGGTAGGCAGCCGAATTCCATTCGACGAGGACTTCTAATGCAGCCGCTCGAACTTTGTTTTGAACATCTTCTTCGGCCAACTGATAGACTACCGTCTCCAGCTCCGGCAGCTGTTCTCTCCAGGTTGGATCTGCCTGCAAAATAGATAACCCTCGCTCTCGAATCGCAGCAAAAGGATCCTGGATGGCAAGTGGCAACACCTCTATCAGCTCTTCCCGAGCCTCACGCGCCACCAAACTATCCAAGGCCTCGTAGCGAGCCACCCCCAAGTGAGATTCTTTAAATTGCTGCAGGTATTGGGAAGAACTGAACGCTTGATTTCCTTGATACAAAACCCCCTGATCCTCGTTCAGATAAACCAATGTAACCGCATCTCCATTCTCCAAAGCAAATTCCTGTTCTACCTCCGTAATTCGTATTTTCTTGATTTTTCTTTCCCCACCTACGTACCAGCTTACTGTCACCGGCAACTGATAAACCGGATTGGATTTTAAGTCTTGCCGCTGAGAAAAACGAAGAAGCAAATTTTCAGGTTGAGAATAATCTACTGAAACTTCCAACTCAGGATGCCCTTTGGCAAAAAACCACTGATTAAAAAACCAATTCAAATCTTGCCCGCTAATCCGCTCCATAGCCAGCCGCAAATCATGGGCTTCCACCGATTGAAAAGCATGTTGAGTCAAATACAAGTTCAAGCCCTTGAAAAATGCCGCATCCCCCAACTCACGTCGCAGCATGTGCAAGACTAACCCGCCTTTGTTGTAACTGTGTGCATCAAACAAATCCTCTGCATCGGCGTACCTGTACCGAATCAGCTCCTTTGGACTTACAGCAGCCTCAGCAAAATAACCTTCCTTTTCGACCACTAACTTCAAGTCTGCCTGATCCTGACCATATCGGTATTCATTCCATAAATATTCGCTGTAATTCGCAAAAGCTTCGTTTAAAGTTAAATTAGCCCAGGATTCAGCGGTGACCAAATCTCCAAACCATTGGTGAAAAAGCTCGTGCGCGATGATGAAATCCCATTCGGAATCAATTGCTTCCCGCTCATCCAATAGCAATTCCTCCATAAAAATAGATGCCGTTGTGTTTTCCATTGCCCCAGAGACAAAGTCGCGAACCACAATCTGATCGTACTTTTGCCAAGGAAAAGGAAACCCAAGCCGCTTCTCAAAGTAATCAATCATTTCAGGAGTAGAAGCAAATACTTTTTCCGCCCCTTTTTCAAACCCCTTTTCTACATAATATGCCAATGGTAAATCCCCATGGGTAGCAGTCACTTTAGCAAAATCCCCTACGGCAATTGCTACCAAATATGGCGCGTGTGGAAGATCCATTTTCCAATGATCTTTTCGCAATCCATTTCCCACGGACTCCTGATTAACCAGCCGACCATTGCTAATAGAAACTAGACTATCAGGGATGGTCAACCAAATATCGTGCGTCAACCGCTCATTAGGCCGGTCTATAGTTGGGAACCATTTGCTATTATGCTGGGTCTCTCCTTGAGTCCAAAGCAGGGTTGGCTTGCCAGGAATGGAATCCATTGGATCAATGAAATACAAACCTTTTGTATCTGAGATCGCGGCTGATCCCTCGCCTGAATTTCTATTGGGGAATGCGATGTAGTTAATTTCAAGTATCACAGTATCCCCAAGTGCCACTTCTTTTGGTAAATACACCTGAAGCTCCTGCTCGTCATAACGGTAACCCAATAATTCCGAACTATCCCCCTGAAATTGGGCAACTCGGATTAGTTCAAAGTCTTGAGCAGCTAACCGAAGGATTTTTTGAGGGTAGAAATAAGGGGTCAGCCTAAGTTTTGCCTTTCCGTATACTTCTTGTTTTTTCCAATCAAACTCGAGTGTCAAGTCCATATGAAGCAAGTCCATGTCCCGTTGAGCCGCAGGTTGGTAGCTAGAAACACCCTCCTCGCTAACCTGGATCACTTCTTCTAGCTTTTCCCCTCCTTCTTGAACACCAAGGCTTTCGGCGGACTTACAGCCTTCCAAGAGCCCTAAGAATAGCAGCGCTAGCAAAGAAACCGTGGATGTATTACAATTTAGTTTTGGACAAAACAGTTTTTGAGTCATATTTGAAGAAATTAATGGCCAACATCTGGCTCCAATAGTATTAGAAAACAAATTAAGCAAGAATGTTTTCAGTATTCCTTCAAGACACCACTTATTCTGTAGAAAAAAAAGGAAACGAAACGCTCGTCAACCATCAAGCGCTCACCTGGGATCTAAAATGGATGGGTAATCGAAAAATACACCTCATTCAGGGCTCTCAATCTTTGGAAGCAGAATTGCTGGATTTGGATTTGGAGGCCAAAACAATTCAAATTCGATTGGGTCACAAAAAGACAACGATTCAGCTCAAAGATCGTTTTGATTTATTACTTGAAAAAATGGGCATGAATGCTGCAAGTGCAAGCAGCATGAAAGAAATCAAGGCCCCTATGCCTGGATTGATTCTCGATATCAAAGTAGCTCCAGGAGACGTAGTTAAAAAAGGGGATGTGCTCGTAATCTTGGAAGCCATGAAAATGGAGAATAGCATTAAATCTCCTGGTGATGGTATGGTAAAAATAGTCAGGGTAGGACTCAAGCAATCTGTTGAAAAAAACCAAGTGCTCATCCAGTTCTAAAAAGCTACTTCTCCCTGCTATCCCATTTCTAGAAAAAAGCGTCATTTTTACCTACAGTTCTAAATTTCTAAACGGAAGAAAGTATATTTGCTAGGTTGAATATATGATTCAACCTAGCCAACCTTATGAAAATGGGTTGGAAAGCCCAAATTTATCTCTGTTTTTACCTACCAATTCATGAAATACAAACGCATTTTGCTCAAGCTCAGCGGAGAATCTCTGATGGGCGAAAAAAAATATGGTATCGATCCAACAATCTTGCAGCAATACGCAGAAGAAATTAAAAAAGTAAAAGACCTAGGCGTTGAAATCGCTATTGTCATTGGAGGAGGTAATATTTTTAGAGGGGTGCAGGCTGAAAAATCTGGAATAGACCGCGTTCAAGGGGATTACATGGGAATGCTAGCCACCTTAATTAATGCCATGGCCCTGCAAAGTGCCTTGGAGCAAATTGGCTTGTATACTCGACTGATGTCTGGTATTAAGATTGAAAGTGTCTGCGAACCTTTTATTCGTAGACGAGCCATACGTCACTTAGAAAAAGGTAGAATCGTTATTTTTGGAGCAGGCATTGGCAATCCCTACTTTACCACAGATTCAACTGCCGCTTTGAGAGCAATTGAAATTGAATCCGATGTCGTATTGAAAGGTACCCGTGTAGATGGAGTGTACACAGCAGACCCAGAAAAGGATGCTTCCGCAACCAAGTTTCAAAACATCTCCTTTACCGAAGTATATGAGAAAAACTTGAATGTCATGGATATGACGGCATTCACCCTTTGCCAAGAAAATAATCTCCCTATCATCGTGTTCGATATGAACCAAAACGAGAACCTCACCAAACTGGTCAACGGGGAGCCGATAGGAACTCTAATCACTGTATAAACTGAACCCGACTCATGGAAGAAATAGAATTGTACCTAGACGAAGCTAAGGAATTGATGCAAAAAGCAGTAGACCATACTGCTGCAGAATTGGTGAAAATTCGGGCTGGAAAAGCCATGCCCAACCTATTGGATGGAGTTTTTGTAAACTATTATGGATCTCCTACGCCACTTTCTCAAGTATCTTCTGTCACTACACCGGATGCAAGGACGCTCGCCATCAAGCCTTTTGAGCGCAGCCTCATTTCTGAAATTGAAAAAGCCATCATCAACTCCGACTTGGGCCTAGCCCCACAGAACAATGGAGAGATCATTATTTTGACCATCCCTGCCTTGACCGAAGAGCGAAGACTTCAACTCGTGAAAAATGCTAAAGCAGAGTGCGAAACAGGTAAAATCTCTATCCGATCTGTTCGAAAGGATACCAACGAATCTTTACGTAAACTGCAAAAAGAGGGAGCTTCAGAAGATGACATCAAACGCGGAGAAGACCAAGTTCAAAAATTTACCGATGCCTTCTCCTTAAAAATTGATGAGCTTTTCACCAAGAAGGAAGTCGACATCATGAAGGTGTAACTAATTTAAAATCCCCATATCTCATTAGTCCCAAAGTCCTCGGGACTTTTTTTATGCCCTCAAGGGACCAACCAAGCCCCTTGCCATCCTGAAGCCAAATCAAACTGGATTCGCACATGTCCTTCTCGTGCCAACTGAAGCACTTCAATGGAAAGGGGAGAAAATTTCAATACCGAAAAATGAGCCAGTTCCGAGGAAGATTCCCAGCCAACGGTTGGGGATTCAATTCGCGTGCCTGGCCCAAGTTTGCTTTGGTATTCTACCCTCCTATTCTCGGATACTCGCTTCCAATGCTCCAAAGCTCGCTCATCTGCTACATGAATTGTAGCCAAGGCTTTGACCCGTACTTGCACCTGCTTTTTGGGATGGTAAAAAAGTAAACTTGCACGGGGTGCCTCAAGCAACTCCTGTACTTTGGAAGATCGAACATCGGTGTACACCAAGAATTCCAAATCAGCAGTGAATTGTCTCAGAACTACCGTTCGGACCTGAGGAAATTGTTTGCCTGTGCTTGCTAGAGTTAGGTAGCGAAAGGGATGTTTGAGGTCCAAAGAACCACGCTGCAGTTCGTGGAGTAGCGTCTGCCAGATTGAATTCGGTGTATCGGTAGCAGTAAAGAGCATCGATTTATTTTTTATACTAACCCAAATCGTAGCCTAGGGTTTAAATCCTCAACTCGGTCAATAAGGTTTACCTGAATAGAAAAAGAATGAGGCTCCGCAAACGGAGCCTCCTTGCAATTAAATTGGTTCTGGTTAGTTCACCACAATGGGTGCTTCCAGGTTTTTAAAATACACCTGCTTATCGGCATCCAAATCCACGAGCACCGCCGCATCATTTTTGATGTATCCTGACAAAATCTGTTTGGACAGCTCGTTCAAAATCAAACGCTGTAGGGTTCGCTTCAGTGGCCGTGCTCCAAAATTGGCATCAAAGCCCACCTCACCTAGGAAGTCAAGCACCTCGGTAGTCGCTTCGATTTGGATGTTCGAATCCGCGAGTCGCTTCTGAATCTCTCTCCATTGAATGTCCACAATCTTGCGGATCACCTTTTTGTTGAGTGGTTCAAAAAGAATAGTTTCATCGATTCGGTTCAAGAATTCCGGACGCACAGACTTTTTAAGTAAGTCATACACCTCCTCCTTGGTCTTCTCCAATACTTCTTCACGATTCCATTCTTCCATTTCTGCAAATCGCTCTTGAATTAAGTGCGAACCGATGTTCGTGGTCAAAATAATAATGGTGTTCTTAAAATTTGCCAAGCGGCCCTTATTATCGGTTAGTCGGCCATCATCCAGTACCTGAAGGAGAATATTAAACACATCCGGATGTGCCTTTTCAATCTCATCCAGAAGGATAACGGAATAGGGCTTTCTACGAACCGCTTCGGTCAATTGTCCGCCTTCGTCATACCCCACATAGCCTGGAGGCGCCCCCACCAATCTACTTACTGCATGCCGCTCTTGGTACTCCGACATATCGATCCGAACCATGGAATTTTCATCGTTAAACAGGTACTCGGCCAGGGCTTTGGCAAGCTCGGTTTTACCTACCCCAGTGGTCCCCATAAAGATAAAGCTACCAATTGGTCGTCTAGGGTCCTGCAACCCAGCCCGACTTCTACGCACGGCATCGGAGAGAGCCACAATGGCTTCCTGCTGTCCGGCAACACGTCGACCCAACTCTTTCTCCAAGTAGAGTAATTTTTCCCGCTCAGATTGAATCATTTTACTCAATGGAATTCCTGTCCATTTGGACACCACCGAAGCAATGTCCTCTTGATCTACCTCTTCCTTGAGTAAGGGAGAGCCTGCCTGCATGTGTGCCAGTTGGGATTTGAAGGACTCCAATTTTTTCTCTGCTTCCACCATCTTTCCATACCGGATCTCTGCTACTTTCCCAAAGTCTCCTGCTCGCTCCGCTTGTTCTGCCTCTAGTTTGAGTTTTTCAATATCCTCTTTTTCTCGTTGAATGCCGGTAATCACCCCTTTTTCACTCTCCCACTTGGCCTTCACAGATTGCCTTTTCTCACCAAGTTCGGCTAGTTCTTTACTCAATACTACCTCTTTATCCTTGTTATTTTCGCGTCGAATGGCCTCGCGTTCAATCTCAAGTTGCATAATCCGACGGTTCAATTCGTCTAGCTCCTGTGGTAAAGAGTCAATTTCCATGCGCAACTTGGCTGCAGCCTCATCCATCAGGTCGATGGCCTTGTCTGGCAAAAAACGGTC